>JGI24519J20070_1000060_pt1 | contig 44244 bp, 48 predicted proteins | sample LinPmetageLP43_FD_20070 | JGI IMG/M metagenome (IMG submission 20070) | reverse complement strand
TTATTTTCAAGCTAACTTATTGATTAATAAGCGCTTTACTTAGAGCTTCCTGCTCAGCGAGAGGGCGAATTATAGAGATCTCAGCACGGCCGTCAAGCACTTATTTACCGCAATCCAATAAAAAAGCCCGACCCCCTAACAGGGGCCGGGCCTAAGGCCTTATATGGCGGCGCCTATACCGACAAATAGCTACTTATATGTGCCTTGTCGATTTGCTCACCAACCGCTTCGTGGACTATCTGCCCCTTGTCTATCACCAGCATTCGGTCCGCGACATTAAGCGCGAAACTCAAGACCTGCTCCGAGACCACGATACTGATCTTACGCATCTGCTTGATCTCATTCAGCGTGGTAGCCAGCTGCTTGATGATTGAAGGCTGAATCCCCTCTGTTGGTTCATCCAGCAACAGGACTTTAGGATCGGCGGCCAACGCACGGCCGATCGCCAACTGCTGTTGCTGACCACCCGACAGGTTGCCCGCCTTGCGATGACGCATTTCCAGCAATACCGGAAACAACTCATAGATATCATCCGGCACCTTGCGACGCCCAGTGACTTCCAGGCCGGCCATGATGTTCTCCTCTACCGTCAGGGTCGGAAATACCATCCGCCCCTGGGGCACGTACGCAATGCCGCTGGCGACGCGTTGATAGGATTGCAGCTTGGACAACCCTTTACCGTTGAACGTGATCTCGCCACCACTACAGGGAATCATGCCGATCAACGATTTGAACAAGGTGGTCTTGCCCATACCGTTGCGCCCCATGATGGCGACAGTTTCGTTTTCGCCGACTTCCAGGTTGATGCCGTGGATCACTTCGCTCATGCCATAACTGACCCGCAAATCGCTTACCGTCAACATGCTCAGACTCCTTATCGGTCAGTGGCCGAGATAAACCTCAATAACCTTTTCGTTTTTCTGCACTTCGTCCATCTTGCCCTCTGCAAGCAATTTGCCCTGGTGCAGCACGGTCACGCGATGGGCAATGTCTTTCACAAAGTCCATGTCATGCTCGATCACGATAACGGAGCGTCCCTTGCTGATACGCCCCAGCAACTCCGCTGTAGCTTCCCGCTCGGAGACACTCATACCGGCGACCGGCTCATCCAGCATTAAGAGCTCAGGGTCCTGTATCAGCAACATGCCGATTTCCAGCCATTGCTTCTGACCATGACTTAGCAGGCCGGCACTGGTATCCAGTCGGTCGCTAAGGAATATGTCCTCCGCTACTTCCAGCACCCGCGCCATCACCTTGTCGGTCACCTTGAAGAACAGGCTGCCGAATACCGTGCGCCCTTTCGGGTAGGACAGCTCCAGGTTTTCCCGAACGCTCAGATTTTCGTAGATAGAGGGAGTCTGAAACTTGCGACCGACCCCCGCCTTGACAATATCGTGTTCAACCAGCTTGGTCAGCTCGGTATCTTTGAACACGATCGAGCCAGACGATGCCTTGGTTTTGCCGCAGATCAAATCCAGCAGCGTCGTCTTGCCAGCACCGTTGGGGCCAATCACAACGCGCACTTCATTACGCTCGACGTACAGATTCAAACCGTCGACTGCTTTAAAGCCATCAAAAGAGACCGTCAGATCTTCAATCGCCAACAATATGGGAGAACTCATGATTGCGCCTCCTGAGCAGCAGACTCGTCGCTACCTTCCTTGCTTTTCGATTTACGCGAGAACAAAGCGAGTACGCGCGGCTGAACATAGTCTTCGTAAATACCCGCCAGCCCCCTGGGGAACAGCAGCACGACAGCAATAAAGAGCGCGCCCATAAACACAATCCAGAGCTGCGGGAACGTTTCGGACAGCATAGTCTTGGCGAGATTGACCAGCAGCGCGCCATATACCGCACCGATCAATGACAGACGCCCACCGACCGCACAGAAGATCACCATCTCGATCGACACCACGGTGCCAACAAAGGAAGGCGACATGAAACCCACCTGCAGTGCGAACATCGCACCGCCGAGTGCCGAGAAAACACCGGCCAAGGCGAACACAAAGATCTTGATATTGGCGACGTCGTAGCCGGAGAAGCGCACGCGGTCTTCCTGATCGCGCATGGCGATAAGCAGCTTGCCGTAGCGACTGCTCAGCACAAACTGACCAACCAGCACACAGACAATCAACAGCACGCAGCAGAGAAAATAGAGCAGGTACTTGGCACTATCGGGCCGAATATCCCAGCCCAACATCGTGCGCAGGTCGGTGATGCCGTTGATACCGCCGGTATAACCTTGCTGACCAATGATCAGAATGGTCGCAATGGAAGCAATGGCCTGGGTGATAATCGCGAAGTACACACCCCCTACCCGCCGCTTGAACATCGCCGCACCAATAAGGAAGGCAAACAACGCCGGCACAGTCAGGATAAGCAGGACTGTCAGCGTCAAACTGTGGAAGGGCATCCACATCGCCGGCAGCTCGGTAATCTGGTTCCAGTCCATAAAGTCTGGAATACCCGGCGTACTTTGAATCGACGTGTTCTCCGGGCTGGACGCTTCCAGCTTGAGAAACATCGCCATGCAGTAACCGCCAATTCCAAAAAATACGCCCTGGCCCAGACTGAGAATACCGCCGTAGCCCCAGCACAACACCAGCCCAACCGCGACGAACGCGTAGGTTAGGTACTTGCCAACCAGATTAAGCCGGAACACATCCAGCGTCAGCGGCAAAACCACCAGAAGCAGGACGGTCAGCGCCAGCAACTGCCAAAGCCGTTGCCGCCCCCCAAATGCTGCTATCCATTTTTCCATTTCAATAACCTCCAGCCCGGGCGTCGCTTAGCGACGCACCTTGCTTGCAAATAGCCCCTGGGGACGGAACATCAGAATGCCTACCACGGTCAGCAAGGTAATTACCTTGGCCATGGAGCCGCTCAGGAAGAATTCAAGAATCGACTGCGACTGAGCAATGCCGAAGGCTGAGACCACGGTGCCGAGCAGACTGGCGGCGCCACCGAAGACCACGACCAGGAAGGTGTCGACAATATAGAGCGATCCGGTTGTAGGGCCTGTCGAGGCAATGGTGGTAAAAGCAGCCCCGGCAACGCCCGCAATGCCGCAACCCAATGCGAAGGTAAAACGGTCAACCCGCTGGGTATTGATACCCGCGGCGTTTGCCATTGCCCGGTTTTGCGTGGTGGCGCGCACCTTGATGCCCCACCGCGAGCGATACAGCAGTATCACTACCAGCAGCGTCATCAACGAAGTGATGCCCATCACGAACAGGCCGTTCAATGGAATATCGATAATATCGGTCGGCGCCCACGAACCCATCAGCCAGTCAGGCATAACCACGCTGACTTCACGCGGACCGAAAGTAGAGCGGTAAATCTGTTGCAGGATAAGCCCCAAGCCCCATGTGGCCAGCAACGTATCCAGCGGGCGGCTATATAGGCGCCTGATCAATAGCATTTCGACCAGATAGCCCAATATAAAAGTACCGGCAAAGGCGAGCACCACCGCCAGGGGAAAGTAAAATTCCTGCATCCAGGGCCAGGTTTCCGTGGCCAGTTCAGACACCATCCAGGTGATGTACGCGCCCAAAGTGAGAAATTCACCATGAGCCATGTTGATGACGCCCATCTGCCCGAAAATGATCGCCAGCCCAAGGGCCATTAGCAGAAAGACGCAGAACAGGCTTAAACCACTAAAGCCCTGCATGACGAAGATGGCCGTCAGCTCCTGCGATGTATAACCGCCCATAATTGCTCTCCTAGACTCGGAAGGATGCGGCCGCGAGGGCCGCACCAGGTTGCTTCACGTCACCAGGACGTCTTATTGATAACCTTCCGGGAAGGGGTTTGGCTCGATCAGGTCAGATTCGTAGACCACTTCGGCTTGACCATCTGCGTTCCAGCGACCAACACGCAGCTTGCTCCACAGGTGATGGTTGTCGTGAACTTTCACGTAACCCTCAGGTGCGGTCGTCAGCTCGATGCCAGGAGAGGCGGCGGCGACAGCGTCTACATCAAAGCTACCCGCTTTCTCAACCGCTGCTTTCCACAACCACGGGCCAAGATAGGCAGCCTGGGTCACATCACCGATAACGCTGTCATCACCCCAACGCTCTTTGAATGCGTCAACAAAGGCGACGTTGTTTTCGTTATCCAGGGACTGGAAGTACTTCATCGCCGAGTAAAAACCTTCCATGTTCTCGCCACCGATGCCGAGCACTTCGTCTTCGGTAACCGAGATGGTCATGATGGTTTGACGATCAGAGGTGATGCCGGCCGCTTTAAGCTGCTTCCACCAGGCGACGTTGGAACCACCAACGATGCTGGAGTAAACGACATCAGGCTTTTTCAGGCGGATCTTGTTAATCAGCGAGCCGAAGTTGGTGTTACCCAGTGGGTAGTACTCTTCACCTACCACAGTGCCGCCCAATACATCTTCGATGTGCTTGCGCGCGATCTTGTTGGAGGTACGTGGCCAGATGTAGTCGGAGCCAACCAGATAGAACGTTTTGGCGTCTTTCTCTTCAGCGATCCAGTCGAGACCGGCAATAATCTGCTGGGTCGCTTCCTGGCCGGTGTAGATTACGTTCTTGGACTGCTCCAGACCTTCATAGAAAGTCGGGTAGTACAGCATGCCATTTTCGTTTTCGAAGACTGGCAATACCGCTTTGCGTGAAGCCGAGGTCCAGCAACCGAATACAGCGGCCACATTATCCTGCACCAGCAACTTGCGCGCTTTCTCAGCAAAGGTAGGCCAGTCACTGGCGCCATCTTCCTGAATGATCTCAATCTGACGGCCGAGCACACCGCCCGCTGCGTTGATCTGCTCAATGGCCAGCATCTCTGCTTCTACCGAGCCGGTTTCACTAATCGCCATGGTGCCGGTGATCGAATGGAGAATACCGACCTTGACGGTGTCATCGGTAACGGCCAGTCCAGTGGTGTTGACCTCAGTGGCACCGACCATACCGGAAAAGCCCAACCCGGTACTCAGAGCCAGCCCTAGAAGACGACGCTTCCAGGCCGGTTTGCTGCGTGTTGAATCGTGCATAGGGTAAATCTCCTTAGTGTGGGTAACACCGGAAAGCGGGCCTCACTCCCTACCCGCTCGCCTGTCACCCTCACACCAGAGCAACCACTGTGCCAGCCACTCAAAGACGACCTTGAATTTAATTGGCCAAAAAAGGAAAAACCATTCAAATCAAACGTATACCCCCTGAAAAAAGAATCACGCCGCAAGCGCTTCCCGCGCATTGTCAAATGCGCACCCAGCAAAATGACAATGCGCCTCTAACAATGTCATGACAATGTCAGCAACAGCGCCATGACATTGTTAATCCTGACGCTATCAGCTTTGCCATATACAACTTAAATCCTCATTAACGCATTGATTTTTATCGCATTTCAAAATGTAAACAAAGCTGGCACGCCTCATGCTCTAGGTTCAGCACGGGCCATTACCAGGCCTGACAAACCACCCGAAGCAGAGGATTGCCTGTCATGGCTGAAACACTGATCAAAATCGACCTGAGCAAAAGCCCCAAGGAACACGACAACATTCATAACCGTTGGCATCCCGACGTGCCCATGGTTGCCACTGTTAAGCCCGGCGCCGACTTCATCATCGAGTGCATGGACTGGACCGGTGGCCAAATCGGTAACAATGACAGCGCTGAAGACGTGCGCGACGTTGACCTTACCAAGGTGCATTACCTGAGCGGTCCGGTTGCCGTTGAAGGCGCAGAGCCTGGCGATCTGATGGTGGTCGACATTCTCGACATCGGCGCCTTTGCCGACCAAATGTGGGGCTTCAACGGCGTCTTCGCCAAAGAGAACGGTGGCGGCTTTCTTACCGAGCACTATCCTGAAGCCCGCAAGACCATCTGGGACTTCAACGGCATCTATACCAAGTCCCGCCATATCCCCGGCGTTGAGTTTATCGGCCTGATGCACCCCGGCCTGATCGGCTGCCTGCCCTCGCAAGAGCTGCTGGATGAGTGGAACACCCGCGAGCAAGCACTGATCGACACCGATCCGGACCGGGTACCAGGCCTGGCCAATCCGCCTTACGCGCCAACGGCCCACGTTGGCCGCGCCACCGGAGACAAAGCCGCCAAAGTAGCCAATGAAGGTGCCCGCACAGTGCCGCCACGCGAGCATGGTGGTAACTGCGACATCAAGGATCTGACCAAGGGTTCGCGCGTGTTCTTCCCGGTGTATGTCAAAGGCGGCGGCCTGTCGATGGGCGACTTGCACTTTTCCCAGGGCGACGGCGAAATCACCTTCTGCGGTGCGATCGAAATGGCCGGCTGGATTCACATCCGCGTCAACCTGATCAAGGACGGCGTGAAGAAGTACGGTGTGAAGAACCCGATCTTCCAGCCCAGCGACATGGCGCCCAGCTATAAGAAGCACCTCATTTTTGAAGGTATTTCGGTGGACGAGAACGGCAAGCAGCATTATCTCGACGCGCACGTCGCCTATCGTCAAGCGTGCCTGAATGCCATTGAATACCTGAAGAAGTTTGGTTACAGCGGTGCACAGGCCTACTCGCTGCTGGGCACTGCACCAGTACAGGGCCACATCAGCGGCATCGTCGACGTGCCTAACGTATGCGCCACGGTGTGGATCCCGACCGAAATCTTTGATTTCGACATCATGCCAAATGCCGATGGCCCAACCATCGCGGTAACTAGCGACGAAGTACCCACAGCACTCTGGAAGGGCTGACCGCAGGCGCGCGGCCTGCACCACCCTGGCGCAGGCCGCCTTACTTCATTCGCACTAAACGGGAGCGATCCATGCCGCTATACGATTTTGAATGCGCCGCCTGCGGCCCCTTCGAAGCCTTGCTGCCCAGCAGTGAGCGCAACCTGCCGCGTGCCTGTCCAGCCTGCAGCCAGCCTATGCAGCGGCTGATTTCGGCGCCACGTCTGCAGAGCATGAACAGCCATCAACGCAAGGCGCATGAGACCAACGAGCGCAGCGCCCACGAGCCCAGGGTCAGCCAAGGGCACAGTTGTTGCAGTTCAGGTAGCTGTCAGCACAAGCCGCGTGCCGATGGGCAGCCCCCTGCCCTGAAGCAGCAAAGCGGTCCGCGACGACCCTGGATGATCAGCCACTAGGCTGAATCGATGGCAGGCAGTGCCTGCTTGTTGATATTCCTACCGAACATCGGTGACAGGTCGCGCGGACATCCATTCGCCGCGAGGACCTATTCATCTTGAATTTAAAGCCTGAACGGATAGCCCAACAGATGATGAAGCGCGAACTGGTCGTCATTCTGGAAATGGCCAAGCTACTGGAGAAACCGCTGGATGCGCCGCGCACAATTCAAGGCATCCTGCGCCTGCTGTCGCAACTGTATGGGCTGAACTGCGGCCGCGTAAGCCTCCCCGAAGCCAATTCCGACAACCTGCACGTGAAGTACTCCTACGGTCTGGCGGTCGATGATCTCAAGGCGGGGCGCTTTAATCTGCATGTCGACCAGGGCGTCACCGGGTATGTCATGCGAACCGGCTCAATCGGCCTGGTGCCGGATGTCGACAACGAACCCCTGTTCGTGCGGCGCATTACCGAGCTGGCCCACCACGGCGGAGGACGCATGGCCTTTATTTCGGTACCGATTCTGGAATCGGGCAAACCCATAGGCGTGCTCTCGGTTCAGCGCGAAGGCATGCACGAGCGGCCGTTTGATGGTGACATCAGCCTGCTGCGTGTCGCTGCCGCCATGGTTGGCCAAGTGCTGCGTATTCATCAGTTTGTGGTCGAGCAGACCGAGCACCTGGTCAAGGAAAATCAGAACCTGCGACACAGCATCGCGATCGAAGGCATGCTCAAGCAAAGTCTGGCACATGGCATTCTGGGCAGCAGCCCGGCGCTGATGGACGCCGTGCGCTCGACCATCCAGGTCGCCCACAGCGACGCGCCAGTCATGCTGCTGGGCGAGTCCGGCACCGGTAAAGAAAAATTCGCGCGGATGATTCACCAGCAAAGCGACCGCCGCGAGAAGCCGTTTATCTGCATCAACTGCGCCGCGATCCCGGCGGATCTGCTCGAATCCGAGTTGTTCGGGCACACCAAAGGTGCCTTTACCGGCGCCTCGCAGAACAAACAGGGCAAGATTGTGCAAGCCGATGGCGGCACCCTGTTCCTGGATGAAATCGGCGATATGCCCCTGTCCCTGCAGGCCAAACTGCTGCGTGTACTGCAGGAGAAAAAGGTCGACCCGATCGGCAGTAATGAAGCTGTTTCGGTGGATTTCCGCGTCATCACCGCCACCCACGTCAACCTGCAGGCGTCGGTCAACCAAGGCGCTTTTCGGCTGGACCTGTTCTACCGCCTGCACGTCGTGCCAGTTCACCTGCCGCCACTACGCGAACGCCAGGACGATATTCGGCAGCTGGCTCTGCATTTTCTCAACGAACTGAACCACCACTATGAGCGTAACTGGAGCCTCAGTACCGATGCCTTCCCGGTGCTCGAAAACTTTGATTGGCCGGGCAATATTCGGCAATTACAGAACGTGCTGGAGCGAGCTGCGCTAACCAGTGAGCAAGAATTACTGACCGCTGAGACGCTGCGCCGTGCGCTGTCATCAGAGAGTTCAATCAACGTCCCGGTGGGCAATCGCGCCAGCAACCCACCCGCCGCAGCTCAGTCCGCCACAGCCCCTGCGGTTGCAGAAACGCGTCAGTACGGCCGCTCCTACAACTGGGTGCAGCAGGGCGAAGCCGAGCAAATACGCGCCATGCTGTCGCAAACCAACAACAACCAGTCCGAGGCCGCGCGACGACTCAATATCAGCCTCAGGCAATTGCGCTACCGGGTCGACAAGCTCGGCATTGGGCGCGCCTGAAACACTAACCAACCCGAACGGAGCAGTTACCATGCGTCACGGAGATATCTCAAGCAGTCCCGATACCGTTGGTGTCGCGGTCGTCAACTACAAGATGCCGCGCCTGCACAGCAGAGAAGAAGTACTCGACAACGCACGCAAGATTGCCGACATGGTAGTCGGCATGAAGAAAGGCCTGCCCGGCATGGACCTGGTGGTATTCCCCGAATACAGCACTATGGGCATCATGTACGACAACGACGAGATGATGGCCACCGCCGCGACCATTCCCGGCGATGAAACCCGCATTTTCAGCGAAGCCTGCAAACAGGCAAAGACCTGGGGTATCTTCTCGCTAACCGGCGAGCAGCACGAAGAGCATCCGAATAAAGCGCCCTACAACACGCTAATCCTGATCAACGATCAGGGTGAAATAGTGCAAAAATACCGCAAGTGCATCCCTTGGTGCCCCATTGAAGGTTGGTACCCCGGTGACCGCACCTATGTCAGCGACGGCCCAAAGGGCATGAAAATCAGCCTTATCATCTGTGACGACGGCAACTACCCGGAAATCTGGCGTGACTGCGCCATGAAGGGTGCCGAGCTGATCGTACGCTGCCAGGGCTATATGTATCCGGCCAAAGAGCAGCAGGTGATGATGTCCAAGTCCATGGCCTGGGCCAACAACTGCTACGTAGCCGTAGCCAATGCCACCGGCTTCGACGGTGTCTATTCCTACTTCGGCCACTCCGCCATCATCGGCTTTGACGGCCGCACCCTGGGGGAATGCGGCGAAGAGGACATGGGCATCCAGTATGCACAACTGTCGGTCTCGCAGATTCGCGATGCGCGCGCCAACGACCAATCGCAGAATCACCTGTTCAAACTACTGCATCGTGGCTACACCGGCATGTACAACTCCGGCGATGGCGACCGTGGCGTCGCTGATTGCCCGTTCGACTTCTATCGCACCTGGGTACTGGACGCCGAAAAGGCACGTGACGACGTCGAGGCCATGACCCGCAAGACCATTGGCGTCGCCGACTGCCCGGTGGGCGAGCTACCGCATCCCGGCAAGGATCGCGAAGCCGGCGCCTGAAATTGAGTAGCGGCGCCCAGCGCGCCGCCACTCCAGCCTTTGCTGACGGATGCAAGCATGCCCTTTATCAACGACGTACTGGCCGCCAATCAGCAGCACGACACTGAACGCAGACCAGCCACTCAATCACGTTTCCTCTTCGATCCGGACCAGGTGATGGCGCGACTAAGCAGCCGCATCATTGGCCAGAGCGAGGCACTGGACGAAATCAGCAACAGCCTGAAAGTAGTCAAGGCCGAGCTGGGCGACCCACATCGCCCGCTAGCTACCTTTTTGCTGCTCGGTCCGACCGGCGTGGGTAAAACCGAAACGGTGCGCCTGCTGGCAGAAGCCCTGCACGGCAGCAGTGACGCCTTCTGCCGCATTGATATGAACACCTTGGCACAGGAGCACTACGCCGCGTCCCTGACCGGCGCGCCACCCGGGTATGTCGGCAGCAAGGAAGGCACCACGCTATTTGATCGCCAAGCCATCGAAGGCGACTACGGACGACCCGGTATTGTGCTGTTTGACGAGCTGGAGAAAGCCAACGATCAGGTCATTCGTGCGCTGATGAACGTGCTCGACAACGGCCAACTGCGCCTCAGCGCCGGCAACACCACCCTGAATTTTCGCAACAGCCTGATCTTCATGACCTCCAACCTGGGGGCTGGCCAGCAGTCGTCCGGCGCGCGCTGGTTACCGGCACACTGGCGCGCAATACAACAAAAGCGCAGGCAGGAGGCCGCCCTCAGCGCACGGCTGGATCCCGAGTTCATCAACCGCATAGATCACCGCATTCACTATCAAAGCCTACCCGGCGACCAACTGGAGCAGCTGGTCGATCTAGCGCTGGAAAAACTCAATCAGCGTCTCGGGCGACATAAGGTGCAGCTGGTATTGGATCAGGCCGCACGCCAATGGCTGGCGCGACAAGGACACGATCCACGCTATGGCGCACGCGCCATGGCCCGCGCCTTCCGACGCCACCTGGAGCCCGCAGTTGCGCACTATCTACTAAACCCGGACGAGTGCCCGACAGGCAGCCAGCTACGCGCCAGCCTGGGCAAAGGCAATACAGCATTACGCATCAGCCCTATAGCCCCTGACCACTAAGGCACAACAAATAACAGACACAAAAAACCCCGCCGTAGCGGGGTTTTTTCACATCAACCGACTCAGATGCAGTCTTCGACTGACTTGAGCGGGTAATGCGCCGGGTACGGCAGAGTGGCCACACCGGAGTCGATAGCCGCTTGGGCAACTGCAGCAGGCACCTTCTCGATTAGACGAACGTCCATCGGCTTGGGAATGATGTACTCACGACCAAATGACAGCTCGATTCCGCCGTAGGCTTCAGAGACGTACTCAGGTACTGGCTCTTTGGCCAGTTCACGGATAGCGTGAACGGCGGCAATCTTCATTTCTTCGTTGATACGGGTCGCACGAACGTCGAGCGCACCACGGAAGATGAAGGGGAAGCCCAGTACGTTGTTGACCTGGTTCGGGTAATCGGAACGGCCAGTCGCCATGATCACGTCAGGACGTGCGGCATGCGCCAGCTCAGGATCAATTTCCGGATCAGGGTTGGAGCAAGCAAACACGATGGGGTTTTCCGCCATCAGTTTCAGCTCGGCCGGTTGCAGCAGGTTCGGACCAGACAGGCCAACGAACACATCAGCACCTTTCATGGCATCAGCCAGGGTACGTTTTTCAGTCTCGGTCGCGAAGATGGCCTTGTACTCGTTCAGGTCATCACGGCCGGAGTGAATCACACCCTTACGGTCGAGCATGTAGATGTTTTCGGTCTTGGCGCCCATGCTGACCAGCAGCTTCATACAGGCAATAGCAGCAGCACCAGCACCCAGACAAACGATCTTGGCGTCTTCGATGGTCTTGTCGGCCAGCTCCAGCGCGTTGATCATCGCGGCAGCGGTAACGATCGCGGTGCCGTGCTGGTCATCATGGAATACCGGGATGTCGCACTGTTCGATCAGCGCGCGCTCGATTTCAAAGCACTCGGGCGCCTTGATATCTTCGAGGTTGATGCCACCGAAAGTGCATGAAATGCGCTTAACAGTATCAATGAAAGCCTGTGGGCTCTCGGCTTCAACTTCGATGTCGAATACGTCGATACCAGCAAAGCGCTTGAACAGCACGCCCTTGCCTTCCATTACCGGCTTGCTGGCCAGCGGGCCAAGATTACCCAGACCCAGAATGGCGGTACCGTCGGAGATAACGGCAACCAGGTTGCCCTTACCGGTGTATTTATAGGCGTTTTCCAGATCCTTGGCGATTTCACGCACCGGTTCTGCTACACCCGGGCTGTAGGCCAGTGCCAGATCACGCGCAGTGGCGGTCGGCTTGGTCAGTTCTACGCTCAGTTTGCCTGGACGCGGATGTGCGTGGTAGGCGAGTGCATCAGTTCTCAAATCAGACATGGTCAATAGTTTCCGGTCAGGTTGCTCATGCGGACGACGGAGAATACAGAAAAGGTGTATGGCTCACAAGGTTATTCACCGCATCAATGTCAAGGACATTATCTTACAACTTTGAGTCATATTGATGGCAGGCTGGCTGCTTTGCGCGACTAACTGTGATAACGCTTATAATCGCCGAATCTGCAGCGGGTGGCGCACATTGAGCATGAAACGCCGGAATCCGGGGCGCATACCTCCCCAGTTTTGTCGATCAATAATCCAACCGCGCAACTCCAGCTCGGCACCAATCCAGCTACGATCAGGCAAGGATCCAAAAGCCTCGCTATCAGCGGCGACAAAGCGCAGCGTCAAAGGCCCCTCGAGATCAACCCACAGCGTATTGCCCGCCCGATTGACTGCGCTAACCTTGCCGCGTACCAGATGAAAGCCACCGCTGCGCAGGTCACTCGTCGCAACGACTGGCTGCTCCTGCCATAACCCCTGGCGCGCATCACGGGCAACCTGCTCTGCCGCCGCATGACAAGCAACCATCGCCACATTAGGCGGAATCGCTACGGCATAACCCACGCCCCTGGCCAGCAGTTGTGCTTCCAGATTGCGCCCCTGCTCGTCAAACAGGTAACCCAGAGTACGGCCATAGCGATCGGTTGCCTCGCTGCCGGTAACCAAATAAAGCGTCGCATCCTCGGCCAACGCCTGCAGCGCGCGCCGGGCTGCCTGCGCATAGGGCTCGGATGGCTTGCCATTACGCCCCAGCTCGGGGGAATTGATACCAATCAAACGCACGCGGCGGCCATCACGCAGGCGAAGGGTATCGCCATCGGTAACCCGCTGAGTCTGCACCGCTTCGGCGCCTGCCGGCATGACACAGGGATCGTCGTGCGACTGCGCGTAGACCGGCAGCGCCAACAGACAGGCAACAAAAAAGGCGCCCCAATGGGACGCCTTTTTTCGATTGGACAATGCCACCAAGGCCTGTCTGATCGTCTTACTTGCTGCTGACTGCGCCGAAACGCTGCTTGAAGCGCTCGATACGTCCGCCAGTATCCAGAACCTTCTGCTTACCGGTGTAGAAGGGGTGACACTCGGAGCATACGTCCAGGTGGATAGGGGCACACAGGCTGGAACGGGTAGTGATCACGTTACCGCAGCTGCAGGTGGCCTTGATTTCTTCGTACTTGGGATGCAAATCAGCTTTCATGGTCTTTCCTCGGTTGGTTTGTGCCGCCACCGGATCAACCTGATCAGGCACCGCACTCACTAAACTATCTACCAGTCCCGTGGCTGAATGCAAGGCTTGCATACAGAGTGACCGGAAATTAGGCCGGCGATGATAACAGAATCCTTCCTTTACGCAAGCCCGGCGTTTTGCGATGGCGGTGGTAACATGGGCCTCTGCTAAACGGAGTCTGCTACGTGCCACCACTGATCCTGCAAGTTGCCCTGCCCTCGCCCCTGCGGCGCCTGTTCGACTATCAGGCACCTGAGGGTGTAGCGCATGAGCAGCTGCGGGTTGGTCAGCGGGTGCGAGTGCCCTTTGGTCGACGATCAATGATCGGCGTGATTGCCGGATTGAGCGAGCACACAGAGGTGCCAAGCGGCAAACTCAAGCCGGCCGAAGCGCTGATCGACACCGCGCCGCTATTGCCGGCGAGCATGTGGAAGCTGTGCCTGTGGACAGCACGCTACTATCAGCATGGCTTGGGCGATACGCTGAATGTGGCGCTGCCGGTGCTCTTACGCCAGGGCGAGCCCGCACTGGCACGTCAGGATCGACTATGGCAACTGCTGCCGGGCGCCTATCCGGAGCACCCGGCCATCCAGCGCGCGCCCAAGCAGAAGCAGGCCGTGCAGGTATTGGCCCAACATCCACATGGCCTATCGCATGCCCTGATTTCGCAGTGGGGACTCAACCGCGCCGCGCTGGAGGCACTGGAAGACAAAGGCCTGGTGCAGCGGATAGAGCAGTCACCGCACCACGTCGCCGAACCGCTTCCTTTATTACGGCAGGCTCCGCTAACGGCCAATGACGAGCAGCAAGCCGCGCTGGATGCGATTCTTGGTAAAACCGGTTTTAACGCCTGGTTGCTGGAAGGCGTGACCGGCAGCGGCAAGACCGAAGTATATCTGCAGGCTATTGAGCAGTGCCTGCGCAGCGGCCATCAGGCCCTGGTACTGATTCCCGAGATCGGCCTGACGCCACAAACCCTTGAGCGCTTCCAACAGCGTTTCAGTGCCCCGGTAGTGATTTTGCACTCGGGCCTCAACGACCGTGAACGACTCGACGCCTGGATCGCTGCCCGCGAAGGCGAGGCCGGTATAGTCATTGGGACCCGCTCGGCCATTTTCACTCCGCTCGCGCGCCCTGGGCTGATCATCGTCGATGAAGAGCACGATCTGTCGTATAAGCAGCAGGAAGGGCTGCGCTACAACGCGCGTGATCTGGCTGTGTACCGCGCCCACCTGGAAGATGTTGCCATTATTCTGGGCTCGGCCACGCCCTCGCTGGAAAGCCTGCATAACGTCGAGCAGGGCCGCTATCAGCTATTGCGCCTGAGCCAACGCGCCGGCAACGCCAAGCCGCCGAGTTTTCAGTGCCTGGATATACGCAGTCGCCCACTGGAAGGCGGCTTATCTCGACCCCTTACCCTGCTGATTGGCGATCACCTGAATAAGGGTAATCAGGTCCTGGTTTTCATCAACCGGCGCGGCTTTGCACCCACCCTGATGTGCCATGACTGCGGCTGGATCGCCGAGTGCAAGCGCTGCGATGCACGAATGACGGTGCACCAGTCACCGGCACACCTGCATTGTCATCATTGCAACAGCCAGCGGCCGCTAGATAAGCACTGCCCCAAATGCCAGGGCACCGACCTGCGTCCGCTCGGCGCCGGTACCGAGCGAACCGAAGAGTACCTGAATGAGCGTTTCCCGGATTTTCCGGTGTTGCGTATCGACCGCGAGAGCATGAGCCGCAAGAAGGCCATGCAGCAGATGATGGAGACCATCCAGAGTGCGCAACCATGCATCCTGGTCGGCACCCAGATGCTCGCCAAAGGGCATCATTTTCCGGACGTCACTCTGGTCGCCATTCTGGATGCCGACGGCGGGTTGTTCTCAGCTGACTTCCGCGGCCCCGAACGCATGGCGCAGATGATCACCCAGGTCGCCGGTCGCGCTGGCCGCGCCGAGAAACCAGGCCAAGTCATTATTCAAACCCATATGGCCGAGCATCCACTGCTGATCGAGCTGACCGAGCAGGGCTATGCCGCCATTGCCAAGCGCGAACTGGCCGAGCGCGCCGCCTCACAGCTACCGCCCTACCGTTTCATGGCGCTGCTGCGCGCTGAGGCCAATAACGCCTACGCCGCCAACCAGTTTCTGGAAGAGGCCCTGCAGCAAGCAGAGCAATTGGTAGCTCAACATCAACTCGACGAGATCGACCTGCTGGGCCCGGTGCCCTCGCCCATGGAAAGACGTGCCGGCCGCTACCGCGCGCAACTGCTGTTGCAGGCAGCCCAGCGCTCCACCTTGCACCAGGTAGTGCATCTGCTACTTCCTATCCTGGAGCAGCACCCGGAGTCACGTCGGGTGCGCTGGTCGATTGATATAGATCCGTTGGACATGTTCTGAGCTGAACATTTGGCAATGTGCCCGTTAGCACGGATAATGTCGGGTTTTCACTAGGCACCTGCCGGATACTCCATTAAATGAAGAACCTGATCAGCCAGCTTCTGGCCACCGCCGTCGAATCACTCAAGAACGAAGGCGTACTGCCAGCCGACATCAATCCCAATATTCAGGTGGAGACCGCCCGCGACAAGACGCATGGCGACTTCGCCAGCAATCTGGCAATGATGCTGGCCAAACCAGCCAAAATGAAGCCGCGCGACCTGGCAGATAAAATCGTTGCGGCACTGCCCGCGCACCAGGCTGTCTCCAGCGTAAACATCGCTGGCCCCGGCTTCATCAACTTTTTCCAGGATAGCGGCTGGCTTGCCGCACAACTGCAAGCCGCACTGGACGACGACCGACTGAGCGCGCGCGCCGCCGGCGACACGCAAACCGTGGTGGTGGATTACTCCGCGCCCAACCTGGCCAAGGAAATGCACGTTGGTCACCTGCGCTCATCCATCATCGGTGATGCTGTTGCCCATGTACTGGAGTATCTCGGCCACACCGTGATCCGCCAGAACCACGTTGGCGACTGGGGTACCCAGTTCGGTATGTTGCTGGCCTTTATGGAAGAGAACCCGGTTGAAGCCGAGGCCGAGCTGGGCGATCTGGAGAACTTCTATCGCCAGGCGAAGAAACGCTTTGATGAAAGCGCCGAGTTCGCCAACCGCGCGCGTGAGCGCGTCGTGCAACTGCAGGCTGGCGACCCCGAGTGTCTGGCTCTGTGGAACCGCTTCAACCAGATTTCCCTCGGCCACTGCCAGGCTGTCTACGACCGCCTGGGTGTGAGCCTCACTCCCGCCGACGTGCGCGGCGAAAGCGCCTATAACGACCAACTCGCCGGTATCGTCAGCGACCTGCGTGCAGCAGGCCTGATAACCGAAAGCGAAGGCGCGCAGTGCGTATTCCTCGATGAGTTCAAAAACAGTGAAGACAAGCCCCTGCCCGTGATAGTGCAGAAGGCAGGTGGCGGTTACCTGTACGCCACCACTGATCTAGCGGCCATGCGTTATCGCTACTCGCAGCTACACGCCGACCGCGTGCTCTACTTTGTCGACCAGCGTCAGGCACTGCACTTCCAGCAGGTGTTTGCCGTCGCCCGCAAGGCAGGCTTCGTGCCCGCAGACATGCAACTTGAACACATGGGCTTTGGCACCATGAATGGCGCCGATGGCCGCCCGTTCAAAACCCGCGACGGCGGCACTATCAAACTGATCGACCTGCTTGATGAGGCCGAGCAACGCGCCCACACACTGGTCGCCGAAAAGAATCCCGAGTTACCTGCCAGTGAACTGCGCGAGATTGCTGCCGCCGTTGGTATCGGCGCGGTGAAATATGCCGACCTGTCCAAGCATCGCAGCAGCGATTACAGCTTCAATTTTGATCAGATGCTCAGCTTTGAAGGCAACACCGCGCCCTACCTGATGTATGCCTATACCCGTGTCGCCAGCGTGTTCCGTAAACTGGAGCGGCCCATGAGCCAGCTGGACGACCTGGCACCGCTGGTGCTGGAAGCGCCGAACGAGGTTGAGCTGGGCGCGCATCTGGCGCAATTCGGCAACACCCTCAACTATGTTGCCCGCGAGGGTACTCCCCACGTACTCTGCCATTACCTGTACGAGCTGGCCGGCCGCTTCTCCAGCTTTTACGAGCAGTGCCCGATTCTGGCAGCCGACAACCAGGCCCAGCGTGACAGCCGCCTGCGCCTCGCCGCGTTGACCGGGCGTACGCTGCAGCAAGGCCTCACCCTACTTGGTATCAACACATTGGAGCGCATGTAAGACGCATGGCTAAAGGACGCAAAGCAGCCCCCCGTCGCGGCGCCAGCCGCGCGCAATCCGCCAGCAAGCGCAAAGGCATTCCCGGCTGGCTATGGCTGGTCAGCGGACTGGTGATCGGCTTGTTCGTGGCTTTCCTGTTCCAGCTGGAACCAGGTCACGACAACGTCAAACGCAGCCCTGCGCCACCCAAGCCAAGCAACAATGCGGCGGTCAGGCCTGAGCAGCCAGAAAAGCCGCGTTATGACTTCTATACCCTGCTGCCCGAGTCAGAGGTAATAGTCCCGGAGAATACCGGCAAGGTAGAAACACCGCCTGAACCGGAAAAAACGCCGGAAGCTAGCGCCGAGAGTACCGTGCGTTACTACCTGCAGGCTGGCTCCTTCAAGCAAAAGGCCGACGCTGATCGCGTGCGCGCACAGATCTTGTTGCTCGGCCTGGACGTACACCTGGAGAGCGCCAAACTCAACGACGGCCAGACCTGGCATCGCGTACAGGTAGGACCATTCAACAACAAGGACAGCCTCGACCAGGCGCAGAGCACCCTCAGCGGTAACGGCTTCCAGAACCTGCTGCCACAACAACGCTCGCGCTAATCACTACCAATCTCAGCCCGGATGATTTAACGCGTTCGGGCTGAGTAGACACCTCGCACCACCGCCTTGCCTTGAAATCCCCTCGCTAGCCCCCAGATAGTTTTCAGGCAGCTTGTTGCCTCCTATTTTCCACAGCCAACCAGGAGTTGCGCGTGACTACAATCGTATCCGTCCGTCGACACGGCAAGGTCGTGATCGGTGGCGACGGCCAGGTCTCCCTCGGCAATACCGTCATGAAGGGCAATGCTCGCAAGGTACGTCGCCTTTATAAAGACCAGGTTATCGCTGGTTTCGCCGGCGGCACCGCCGACGCTTTCACACTGTTCGAGCGCTTTGAAGCGCAGCTGGAAAAACACCAGGGCAACCTGGTCCGTGCCGCTGTTGAGTTGGCCAAGGACTGGCGCACCGATCGTGCGCTGCGCAAACTTGAAGCCCTGTTGGCTGTGGCCAACAAAGATGCATCCCTGATCATTACCGGTAACGGGGACGTGATCGAACCCGAGCACGGGTTGATTGCCATTGGTTCTGGCGGACCTTTCGCTCAAGCCTCGGCTACGGCACTGTTGCGCCATACCGAGATGTCCGCTCGCGACATCGTCGAATCCAGTTTGGGTATCGCCGGTGAGATATGCATCTATACCAACCACAACCAGACAATCGAGGAGCTGGACGCCAATACCTGAGGCGCCCGGAAGCACAAGCATGTCCATGACCCCACGCGAGATTGTCCATGAACTGGACCGCCATATCATTGGCCAGCAGGACGCCAAGCGCGCCGTTGCCATAGCCCTGCGCAATCGCTGGCGCCGCCAGCAGCTGCCCGATGAGCTGCGCGCCGAAGTCACGCCTAAAAACATCTTGATGATAGGCCCGACCGGTGTCGGTAAAACCGAAATTGCCCGCCGCCTGGCCAAGCTGGCCCAAGCACCTTTCATCAAAGTCGAAGCGACCAAGTTCACCGAAGTGGGCTATGTTGGCCGCGATGTTGAATCCATCATCCGCGACCTGATCGACGCTGCACTCAAGCTGCTGCGCGAGCAGGAAATGGTCAAAGTGCGCTTCCGCGCTGAAGACGCCGCAGAAGAGCGCATTCTTGATGCCCTGCTGCCACCGGCTCGCCAAGCCACCGGCGATCAGCCCGAGCGCGCAGAAAACAGCACGCGCCAGCTATTCCGCAAACGTCTGCGCGAAGGTGAGCTGGACGACAAGGACATCGAGATCGAGGTTTCCGAAGCGCCGATGGGCGTAGAAATCATGACGCCGCCCGGTATGGAAGAGATGACCAGCCAGCTGCAGAACATGTTCTCGAACCTGGGTAAGGATAAGAAGAAATCCCGCACCCTCAAGGTGAAGGAAGCGCTCAAGCTGGTACGCGACGAAGAAGCCGCCAAGATGGTCAACGAAGACGAGCTCAAGGGCCGCGCCATTGAAGCCGTCGAGCAAAACGGGATTGTCTTTATCGACGAGATCGACAAGGTCAGCAAGCGCGGTGATAGCGGCGGCGGTGCCGATGTATCACGCGAAGGCGTGCAGCGCGACCTGCTGCCGCTGATTGAAGGCTGCACGGTGAACACCAAGTTCGGCATGGTCAAAACCGACCATATCCTTTTCATCGCATCGGGTGCTTTCCACCTGACCAAGCCGTCAGATCTGATTCCCGAGCTGCAAGGTCGTTTGCCGATCCGCGTCGAGCTGCAATCACTGACACCCGGTGACTTCGAGCGCATTCTCACCGAACCGGATGCCTCTCTAACCGAGCAGTACCGTGCCTTGATGAAGACCGAGGAGCTGAACATCGAGTTCAGTAAAGACGCCATCTCCCGCTTGGCTGAGATTGCCTGGCAGGTCAATGAGAAAACCGAGAATATCGGTGCTCGTCGCCTGCATACGGTACTCGAACGCCTGCTGGAAGAAGTCTCCTTCAGCGCTGGCGACCTGGCATCCAAGCATACCGAAGAGCCCCTGATGATTGATGCGGCTTATGTCGATAAGCACCTGGGTGAGCTGGCGGTTAACGAAGATCTGTCACGCTATATTCTGTAAACCCAGCCGTAAGCGCGAAGCTGGAAGCTGGAAGCCACGAGCGGGCCGTGCCCACATCACCGCCCGCTTCTAGCTTCTAGCTTCTAGCTTCTAGCTTCTAGCTTCGACAGGATAGTTTTGATGCCAATTGCTCCAATACCCACCACCATCAAACTGCAAAAAACCTCGCGCAGCCTGCGGTTGGGTTACGCCGATGGCCGCGAGTTTGTCTTGCCGGCGGAATACCTGCGGGTGCTCTCGCCTTCTGCGGAAGTGCGTGGGCACGGCAAGCCCATTCTGCAAACCGGCAAGCAGGAAGTTGGCCTGACCGGCGTCGAGACCGCGGGGCGTTATGCGCTGAAATTGGTCTTTGACGATGGCCATGACAGCGGCCTTTATACCTGGGCCTACCTCTACCAGCTCGCCACCGAACAGGAGACCCGTTGGCAGCACTATCTGGATCAACTGCACACTGCCGGTGCCTCGCGCGACCCGCACACCTCAGCTATACGACTCTTACCCTAAGCTCTATATCACTGCTTTTTCCCTCGCAATGCTCTAGCACAGGGCATCCACGCAACGCCCTACTCTCGCCTCCGCCAACATCCTAATTGTTGGCATATCACATGCTTGTAAAGCTTCCCGGGATATCGTCAAACGACCAAAAAAAACGTGCGATGGTTTTTAAATAGTTTTCTTAACAGCCTCTGACCCTCGTGCTAAGTTGTCTCAAGGGTGCGACACCAGAAGCCAGATATGACTACTTGCTGATGATCCACCGCACTGGCTTCCCTGCCTCAGATTGGAGCTTTGAAAATGGGTAATAAAATAAATGACGATTTGAGTCAAAAAACGAGTGAAAGCATCCTCGGCCCCAACCCGGTTATCGGTGTTCCTACTCGCGACTTGATCAGTACCGCACGCATGGTCATGCGCCAGACCGTTAAACAGCCGGTACACAGCCTTAAGCATATCGGTCGCCTGGGTCTTGCGGTAAAGGATGTGATGATCGGCCGCTCGGAGATTGCGCCCGCGCCGGAAGATCGGCGCTTTGCTGATCCGACCTGGAATCAGAACCCGGTTTACCGGCGCTACATGCAAACCTATCTGGCCTGGCGCAAAGAGCTCAACACCTGGATAAGTACTGCCGATCTGGCTGAGCAGGATGTTAGCCGTGCGCAATTTGTCATTGCCCTGATGACAGAGGCCATGTCGCCAACCAATACCGCACTCAACCCGGCGGCACTAAAACGCTTTTTCGAGACCGGCGGCAAAAGCCTGCTAGACGGTCTGACCCATCTGGCGCAGGACATTGCCCATAACGGCGGCATGCCCAGCCAGGTCAACATGAATGCCTTTGAGGTCGGCGGGAACCTCGCCATCACCAAGGGCTCGGTGGTCTTCCGCAATGAAGTGCTGGAGCTGATCCAGTACAAACCACTGACCGAAGAAGTCTACGAGCGTCCGGTGCTGGTCGTGCCGCCGCAGATCAACAAGTTCTATGTCTTCGACTTGTCGCCGGAAAAAAGTCTGGCGCGCTACCTGTCGGTCAGCCATATGCAGACCTTTGTGGTCAGCTGGCGTAACCCGACCAAGGCACACCGAGAATGGGGCCTGAGCACCTATATCGAAGCGCTCAAGGAAGCCATCGACGTCATTCTCAAGATCACCGGCAGTAAAGACGTCAGTATGCTCGGCGCCTGTTCCGGCGGTATCACCACTGTTTCTCTATTGGGCCACTATGCCGCGCTGAAAGAGAAGAAAGTGCACTCCTTCACCCTGCTGGTCAGCGTGCTGGATACGCAAATCAAGACCCAGGTCGCGCTCTTTGCCGACGAACGCTCTATTGAGGCGGCACGGCGTATGTCCTACCAGCATGGCGTGCTGGAGGGTCGTGACATGGCCAAGATATTTGCCTGGATGCGCCCCAACGATCTGGTCTGGAACTACTGGGTCAATAACTACCTGCTGGGGAACGAGCCACCGGTATTCGATATCCTGTTCTGGAACAACGACACCACGCGCCTGCCCGCCGCACTGCATGGCGAGTTCCTGGAAATGTTCAAGTCCAACCCGCTGACCCGCCCCGGCGCACTGGAAGTCTGCGGCACACCGATTGACCTCAAACAGGTCAAGAGCGACTACTACGTGATCGCCGGTCTGAACGATCACATCACGCCATGGGAAGCCTGCTTCAAGTCAGCGCAACTATTGGGAGGTAAATGTGAGTTTGTATTGTCATCCAGCGGTCATATTCAGAGTATTCTGAATCCGCCCGGTAACCCCAAGGCTCGCTTCTTTACCAATAGCGAGATGAGCGACGATTCGAAAAAGTGGCTGGAAACGGCGACCAAGCAATCCGACTCCTGGTGGCAGCATTGGCGTGACTGGCTGCATGCGCGCGGTGGCAAGCGCAAAGCAGCACCGGCAATCCTGGGCAATGACGAGTACCCGGCGCTGGAACCAGCTCCCGGCACCTACGTTCACGAACGCTAATACGCGTCTTTACGGGAAGCGCCCATGCCGCAGAACTATATTTTTCGCACCATTGAGCTGGACGGTCAGTACCTGCGTACTGCCGTTCGGCCTGGTAACAGCAGCTTGCCTCCGCTGCTGATATTCAACGGTATCGGCGCCAACCTGGAACTGGTGTTTCCCTTCGTTGCAGCTCTGGACCCGGAGCTGGAAGTCATTGCCTTTGACGTGCCCGGTGTGGGCGGTTCATCTACGCCGGCTACCCCCTTTCGTTTTCCCGGACTGGCCAAGCTGGCCGCGCGCATGCTGGACTACCTCGACTACTCGCAGGTCAACGTCATTGGTGTCTCCTGGGGTGGCGCACTGGCTCAGCAGTTTGCCTACAGCTACCCCGAGCGCTGCAAGAAGCTTATCCTGGCAGCCACCTCTGCGGGCGCTGTCATGGTGCCGGGCAGGCCTAAAGTGCTGTTGAAGATGGCCAGCCCGCGTCGCTACATACAGCCATCGCACGGGGTGAAAATCGCGCCGGACATCTACGGTGGTGCCTTCCGCCGCGACCCGCATCTGGCGGAGAATCATGCCAACAAGGTGCGTTCATCCGGCAAGCTGGGGTACTACTGGCAGCTGTTTGCCGGTCTCGGCTGGACCAGCATTCACTGGCTGCACAAAATTCGCCAGCCAACGCTGATTCTGGCGGGCGATGATGATCCGCTGATCCCGCTGGTCAATATGCGCCTACTAGCGTGGCGCATCCCCAATTCCGAACTACACATCATTGATGACGGGCACCTGTTTCTGATTACCCGTGCGCAGAGCGTTGCACCGCTGATTATGACCTTCCTCTCGGAAGAGAAGCAGCCTGCGGTGATTCGCCAAACACCCAGTGCCTTGGTGAAGGGCTGAAATAGGCGCTAGCTCACAAAGGCAAACCGCTGCCTGTCGCTGGGGCTGGTACCTGCCAGCCTTTGCGGTAGACTGCAGACTAACGAGTCACCATCTGGACCGGAACCCCTGGATGCGCGCAAGACCCCAAGGACAATCACTCGCAGGATCCATGAACGCGGATCTGTCCCGGAGTCTTCTCGCCCTATTGCGCACCACCCTCGCGCAACCGCGCCATCACCAGCAATATCTGTGTCGTGTTACCCGCTTGAGCCTCCTGGCACTGCAGGGACGACTCGATAGCGATGCGCTAGCCCACGATAAACGCTTTCAGCATGCAGGCTGGCAACGCCCGCTGCAGCGCCGCTTGCTGCAACTTTGGCAGGCATGGCAGACCCCCTTGCAGGAATGGCTCAATGGCCTTGATGTCGATGAGTCCGAGCGCGCCAACCTGCGCTGGTTACTGGCCCAGCTGAGCGCGGCCAGCGCGCCATCCAACAGCCCGTTCAACCCCGACATTCTCGACGCCACCCGACACAGCGGCGGCGGCAATTTATGTCGCGGGGTGGCGCACCTGCTGACCGACCGGCTTACCGCGCGCCCACTGGCCATGCCTGAACCTGACAGCACCTATCGCATAGGTCACGAACTGGCGCCAAGCTGCGGGACCATTATCCAGCGCCAACCCAGCTACGAGCTGATTCATTACGCGCCGCTGACCGCAAGGCAGCACAGCCGCCCTTTGCTGATTATTCCACCGCCGATCAATCGCTATTACCTGCTCGACCTGACCCCTGAAACCAGCCTGGTACAACACGCCCTGAGTCAGGGTATATCGGTCTACCTGATCAGCTGGCGCAACCCCAATCCCAGCCACTGCAACTGGGGGCTCGGGCACTATGTAAAAGCGAGCCGCGCCGCGCTTGGCAGCGTATTGGCAACCAGCGCCAGCAGCCAGGCCAGCCTGATGGGCGTCTGCTCCGGCGGCCTGATTGCCAGTCTCCTCGCCAGTTGGCTGCAAACCCACGGTGAAGCTGACTGCCTTAGCGCAGTCAGCCTATTGGTTACACCGCTCGACACTCGCTTGCAGACGGATATTCACCGCCTGACCGGCAGCGCCACGCAGCAACAGCTCAGACGTCAGGTGTGGCGTCAGGGCTACCTAGATGAGCGCAGTATGGGTAGCCTGTTTACCTGGATGAAACCCGAGCAGTTGCTCTGGGCGCCGGCCATTGAACGCTACGCGCTAGGCCGCGAGCTGACCACCAGCCCGGTCAGCACCTGGAGCCACGACAACACCCGCCTGCCCGCTCAGTTGGTCGAAGATCTGCTCGACCTGCTGCAACGCGACCCCCTCAGCCACCCCGGTAGCCTACAGATAAACGGCAAGATGATTGATTGTCAGAGCTTGGCGCTACCAAGCTGGCATCTGGCTGCCGAGCACGATCACATAGTGCCCTGGCACAACGCCTTTCCCGCGCAACGGCTCGGTGGCGACCGCATCTTCACCCTCTGTCGCGGTGGTCATATACAAGGGCTGCTGTGCCCGCCCGGACAGCCGCGCGCGGGCTATTACAGCGGGCCCGTAACAAACGATGCCCAGCCGCAGGGCTGGCAGAGCAACGCGACCGACACAGAGGGCAGTTGGTGGCCAGCCTGGACCGACTGGCTGAAATCCCACAGCGGTGCGCTGCAGCCGGCCATCACCCCGATTCTGGACGCAGACCTGGGCCCTGCGCCCGGACGCTACGTTCACCAGCTCTGAGGAATACCATGAAAACCCGTGACCGTATCCTGCTCTGCGCTTTGGAGCTATTCAACGAACAGGGCGAGCCGAACGTCACCACGCTGGATATGGCCAACGAGCTGGATATCAGCCCCGGCAATCTCTACTACCATTTCAAGGGCAAAGAGGCGTTGCTGGAGGTCCTGATCGACGACTTTCTGCTCAGCACCCGCAACCTGCTAAGCCCCGCAGACGATCCGGATGAGGTCTCACCGGAAGACCTCTGGCTACTCCTGCACTTGCTGTTTGAGGCCATTGCCACCTACCGCTTCCTGTTTCAAGACCTCTCCAACCTGATGAGCCGCTACCCCTTCATTCGCCATGCAATGCAGGCCTGGCTGCATCAGCTGCGGCAATGCCTCGCGCATATCCTGCTGATGATGCGCGCCGCCGAGCACCTTCACTGCAACGATGAAGGGATGCAGCGCTTGCTGGATGCCGTCTGCCAGACCTGTCTGTTCTGGCTGGACTATCAGCGCATTGTTGCGGTTGAGCAGCCTGACCCGGCGGCTGGGGTTCAGCAGGTGTTGGGGTTGTTGTTGCCTTATCTGGATCAGGAAACCGAGGAGTGGATGCAAGCGTTGATCGATCGATATAGTTGAGGCTCGGTTTGGCTGTCTTAGATATTACTCAACAGCGAGACCTGCAAATTTGTGGTTCATACAGGCTTCGTAAGTATTTATTTTTTACGCTTTTCGCCTAGAGGCGAAAACTCTCATGGACAGCTTCACCGCCGTCTACGAACCCGCACTTATACAAATATTTGCCTACCAAATATTACTCAGAGGAAACGGCAGAAACCAACTAGAGCCCAATAAAAAACCCCGAACAGCAACACTGTTCGGGGTTCTATTTACTGCTATCGCAACCTATCGAATCAAGACTCGCTAGGCTTGGTCGCCGCCGGCGTTGGTGCCGGTGCGGCTGGCGCTGCCGGTTCTGCTGATTTCACAGCAGTGGGCGTCGCCTTAGGCTTGGCGGGCGCCTTGGGCTTTGCTGCTGCCCGAGGTTTGGCCGGTGCCTTGCGTGCGGTAGCTGGCTTGGCTGCCGTGGTGCTGCTGGCGCTTGACGTTGCCTTGGCAGCGGGCTTTTTAGCCGCTGGCTTGGCTGCAGTCGTACGCTTGGCAGCAGGCTTGGCCGCTGGCTTACTGGCTGCTGTCGTCGCGGCGGCAGCGGGTTTAGTCGCTGCAGCGCGTGGCTTGGCCTTGGGCGCCGCTTTGGCAGCCGGCGCCTTGCCTGACGTCATTTGCTCAATCAGCTTGGTCAGTTCATCAACCTTGCTGTTAAGTGCTTTGACCTCAGACTGCGAGGGCACTCCGAGGCGGGCGACAGCGCTGTTGAGGCGCTTGTCGAAGGCTTCTTCCAGCTCACTCCACTTACCGGTTAAGCGACCCTTGGCTTTGTCAGCCTTGGATTTCGCCTCATCGAGTGGGCTCTTGCTGGCCTTGGCTTTGCCTTTCAGGGTATCGACCTGTTTGTCGATCTCTGCCTTGGCTTTCTTCTCGGCTACTTCGCCGTCCTTGATCAGATTTTCAAAGAGCTTAACGCCCTCTTTACCGACCTTGGCATAAGCACCCAAGCCAGCTAACCAGATCTGACGTGAGTAACTTTCGATATCAGCAACCCAACCAGGGTCCTTATCCTTCTTCTTACCCGCCATGGAGCAACTCCTTTTTGACCGTTACTTGCTTTGCAGTGACTTGAGTGCAGCACTCAGATCATCAAGCTTAGCAGACAGCTGGTCAATGTCCTTCTTACTCGGGATACCCATACGACCCAAAGTAGAAGCAACGCGCTCGTCGAACACTTCTTCTACCTTGCTGAAACGGCCGCCGGTTTTTTCCTGTACCTTTTCCTTGAAGGACTCGATACGGCTGTTAGCTGCGTCAACCTGGGTGGAGACAATTTCCTTACCCTGCTTCTCTACAGCTTCGCCTTCAGTAACCAGCTTCTTGAAGTAGTCAGCGCCTTCCTTGCCAGCTTTGGCGTAAGCGCCAAGGCCTGCCAACCAGATCTGGTGAGCGTAGCTCTTCACGTCGTTGGCGAAGGTAGTGGCGTTGTCTTCGATTTTCTTAGCGGTAGTAGTCTTGGCCATGTTGGTAACTCCTGATCAATTGGTGATACTGCGATGGACCGATTACCGATCCTTGATCTGCAAGCTACGCTTCGGAATTAGAAAAGACATACTAAAAACCGGACAACGGCAAAATCAGGCCAAATATTTTTGCAACGCCTTATCGATCTCGCCTTTCACCATGCCCGCCATCGGTGTGAGCATCAGGCCCAGTTTGACCACCACGCGCACATCCGAGTCCGACACATGGACCGTGCCGTCAGCGCCACTGCGCTTAAAGGTCAAGACGTCGCCCTGCCAGGCACATTTGGCATCCAGCTTTTGCGCCAGCTTGTCGGCCAGCAGCTGCGCCTGTTCCTTGGCTTTTTCCTTGCCCAGATTGTGCTCGCGGGTAATGTCTACGGTCGCCATCGGCTGCTCCATGGGTTTTTCAAATAAGTGATTGCCTAGCATGCCGCAAAGCCTGCGGAACGTCATCCCAACAATTGCGTCACATGCAGTAGCAGCGGCGGCAAGCCGCACCGCTAACAAGCCGTTGAAAAACGTAGGCGACGACTGCATGGATACAAGCGGTAGATTTTCAACAGCTTGCTAATTCACCGCCGGGCCGGAAAAAGTGGTTAGAATGGGGCCTGATTTTGCCAGGGCAGACTGATTTCATGAGCGATAAACAGAACTCCGATAACACCACCCACTTTGGCTTCCAAACCGTTGCCGAATCCGAGAAGGCGCAGCGCGTCGCCGAGGTATTTCATTCGGTAGCCGCCAAGTACGACATCATGAATGATCTGATGTCCGGCGGTATTCACCGGATCTGGAAACGCTTCACCATTGAGCTGTCTGGCGTACGTCCCGGTAATCGCGTGCTGGATATCGCCGGCGGTACCGGCGATCTGACGCGTCGCTTTGCCAAACGTGTTGGGCCTGAGGGTGAAGTCATCCTCGCTGACATCAATGCTTCCATGTTGAAAGTAGGCCGCGATCGCCTGCTGGATCTGGGCGTAGCCGGGAATGTGCGTTTTGTGCAGGCCGATGCCGAAGCGCTGCCCTTCCCCGATAATTACTTTGATTGCATTACCATCGCCTTTGGTCTGCGCAACGTCACCCATAAAGATGCTGCCATCGCGTCCATGCTGCGGGTACTCAAGCCAGGCGGGCGCTTGCTGATTCTGGAGTTTTCCAAGCCCAAGAGTGAACTGCTCTCCAAGGCCTATGATCAGTACAGCTTCAAGCTGCTGCCCTTTATGGGCAAACTGGTGGCCAATGACGCCGAGAGCTATCGCTATTTGGCTGAGTCGATCCGCATGCATCCGGATCAGGAAACCCTCAAGGCGATGATGGTCGAGGCCGGGTTTGCCCGCGTGACCTATCACAACATGACCGGCGGCATCGTGGCACTGCATCGCGGAATCAAGCCCTGATGTTACCCGCCGCGTTGCTGACCGCCGCGCAGCGCAGCATTGAAGCCGCGCTGAAACGCGACGCGCTGACAGCCAAACGCCTCGGCGCGCTGAGTGGCAAAGTGATCCTGATCACCGCGCGCGAACCGGCTTGGCAACTCTATCTGTTACCCACAGCGGGTAGCATCCAGTTGCTGGCCGAGCATACCGGCGATGCGGATTGCCAACTCAGCGCACCGAGCGCGGTACTGGCCAAGCTACTGATCAGCAGCGACCGCAAAGCGCTGATGCAAGACCCCGAGCTGGCACTCACGGGTGACAGCCAGGTGCTGATTACGCTGCAAAATATCATCAGCGATCTCAAGCTGGACGGCGAAGCCGAGCTCCAGCGCTGGCTTGGCCCGGTGCCAGCGCATGCCATTGGCAGCCTGCTACGCCGCAGTCACCAATGGGGCAAAGACAGCCGCGAGAGTTTGCGCCTGACGTTGGGCGAATACCTGACCGAAGAAAGCCGCCAGTTGGTGGGCAAGGCCGAGGCTCGTGCCAGCGCCGAGCTACTCCACGAGATGCGCCTACAGCTTGACCGGCTCGAAGCCCGCGTTGCCCTGCTAAACCCAACTGATCCGGATACACCAGACGCATGAGACTGACTGCCTTTACGCGCCTGCTGCGCATCCTGCACATCTTCGCCCGCTACCGGCTTGACCAGATCTTGCTGGAGTTGCCGCTGCCCTTGCTGGCCCGTTTGGGCCTCAAGCTCGGTCCCTGGCGTCTGCGCCCCGCACCCAAGCAACTCAGCCGCGGTGCCCGTCTACGCATGGCCTGCGAAGACCTGGGGCCGGTCTTCATCAAGTTTGGTCAGATCCTGTCCACTCGCCGCGATCTCATGCCCGACGATATCGCAGTAGAGCTGGCCTTCCTGCAGGACAAAGTGCCGCCTTTCCCGGCTGACAAGGCCCGCGCGCGCATAGAAGAGCAGCTGGGGCAGAGCATCGAATCGGTGTTTGCCGAATTCAGCGATGAAGCCCTGGCCTCCGCGTCCGTCGCGCAAGTGCATGCGGCACGCCTGCATGACGGCACTGAGGTAGTAGTCAAAGTAGTGCGTCCGGCGATTGGCGAAGTGATCGATCAGGACATTCAATGGCTGTACCTAGCCGCCCGCGCGTTGGAGCGCGTCTCCGCCGAAGGCCGCCGTCTGCGCCCGGTGGAGGTAGTTGAAGACTACGAGCGCACCATTTTTGATGAACTCGATCTACACCGCGAAGCCGCCAACGCCTCGCAGCTGCGCCGCAATTTTGAAGGCTCCGAATCCCTGTATATCCCCAAGGTGTACTGGAACTGGTGCCGCCACAAAGTGCTGGTTATGGAACGCATCAGCGGCATTCCGGTGACTGACCTGGCGGCACTCGCCGATCAGCGCACCGACATGAAAAAGCTGGCCGAGCGTGGCGTCGAGATTTTCTTCACCCAGGTATTTCGCGACAGCTTCTTCCACGCCGACATGCACCCCGGCAATATCTTTATTTCGCGCGCCCATCCGTGGGAACCACAGTACATCGCCATCGACTTCGGCATTGTCGGCAGCCTCACGCCGGAAGATCAGAGCTATCTGGCGCGCAACCTGATGGCGTTCTTTAATCGCGATTACCGCCGCGTGGCCCAGCTGCATATCGACTCCGGCTGGATTCCCGCCGACACCCGCGTCAACGAATTTGAAGCCGCCATTCGCAGCGTCTGTGAGCCCATCTTTGAGCGGCCACTGAGCGAGATTTCCTTTGGTCAATTGCTCCTGCGTCTGTTCCAGACCGCCCGTCGCTTCCAGATGGAAGTGCAGCCGCAGCTGGTGCTGTTGCAAAAAACCCTGTTGAACATCGAAGGCCTGGGCCGTCAGCTGTACCCCGACCTCGACCTATGGACCACGGCTCAGCCCTATCTTGAGCGCTGGATGCGCGAGCGCATGTTGCCGCAGCATCAGGCCAAGGTTTGGCAGCAGCATCTGGAGCGGGTGCCCGCGCTGATCGAGACCACCCACAAGGCGCTGCAAAATATTGCCGAACGGCCAGTCGAGCGCCCGCCGGAACCACAGCGTAATCGCTGGGCCCTGCGGGTAGCCGGTATTGCTCTGCTGGTACTGGGCAGCAGCACGCTCGGCGGCGATCCCAACTTGTGGCTCAATGCAGCGCCGGCACAATGGGTGTTAATCGCCGTCGGGGGCTGGCTGATTCTGCGCCGCGCGTAGTCAGCAACCACCAGAACTGGCACACTTGCCCACTTGGCAGATAGACACCGATAGACGACAGACCATGACTGATACCGCCTCAAACAGCGACTGGCTCGACAACATCAAATGGGATGCTGACGGGCTGGTACCCGCGATAGCCCAGGATGTGCACACCCAGCGTGTGCTCATGGTGGCCTGGATGAACCGCGAAGCCCTGCAGCTGACGGTGCAGGAAGGCCGCGGCATTTACTGGTCGCGCTCGCGCCAGCGCCTGTGGCGCAAGGGCGAAGAATCCGGCAATGTGCAGCGACTACACGAACTGCGACTGGACTGCGACGCCGATGTCATCATCCTGCAGGTAGAGCAGATCGGCGGCATTGCCTGTCATACTGGCCGTCAGAGCTGTTTCTACCGGGTCCTCAAAGATGGCGAGTGGCACACCGTGGATGCGGTGATAAAAGATCCGGCCGACTTATACAAGAATCCGAAAGAGTAACCCAGCATGTCTGATACCCTAAGCCAACTGGCCGTAGTGCTGGAACAACGCAAACAGGCCGCCGCTGACAGCTCCTACGTCGCCAGCCTGCACGCCAAGGGCCTGAACAAGATTCTCGAAAAGGTGGGTGAGGAGTGCACTGAAACACTGCTCGCCGCCAAGGACTGTCAGCATAGCGACGACAAGTCCGATTTGATCTACGAAACCGCTGACCTGTGGTTCCATTCACTGGTCATGCTCAGTCACCTAGGCCTTGGCCCGGATGACATACTCAAGGAACTTGAACGCCGCTTTGATCTGTCCGGTCTGGAAGAGAAAGCGTCGCGCTCCCAATAAGCAGGGCTAAGCCCCGGAGGTTGTAATGGGTTTTGGTGGAATCAGTCTGTGGCAACTGTTGATCGTTCTGGCGATCGTCATTTTGCTGTTCGGTACCAAGCGTCTGAAAAACATCGGCGGTGACCTGGGCGACGCCATCAAGGGCTTTCGCAAGTCCATGAATGACGATGAGAAGCCCTCGGTCGAGAGCAAGCCAGGCGAAACCCTGGATGCCAAAGCCGAAGAGCACAAACAGGACACTCAGTCCAAGCCGTAACCTCAACAGGTCCTGACCCATGTTCGACATCGGCTTTCTGGAAATGCTGGTGGTGGCGGTACTCGCCCTGCTGGTACTCGGCCCGGAACGGCTCCCCGGTGCTATTCGCACCGTGAGCCTGACCATCGGCCGAATCAAGCGCGGCTTCTCCGACGTGCGCAATCAGGTTGAGCGTGAGATTGGCGCCGATGAAATCCGTCAGCAGCTGAACAACGAGCGCATCATGGCCGAGCTGGAAAAAAGCGGCCTGAATGGCGGGAGCCCGGCCAAAAGTAACAGCAATGTGAAACCTGCCGGTCAACAAAGCGTCACGCAAACGCAGCAGACTACGCAAACGCCTGTCGACTCCGCCGCAGAAGAACCCGATGACCAGCAAGCACCCCGCCATGAGCAACCCTAACCTCCCCTCCGGCAAGACCGGTGCCGATATGCCGCTGGTCGCGCACCTGACCGAACTGCGTTCGCGCCTGCTGCGTATCGTCTGCATCTGGCTGGTGATCTTTGCCGCGCTGTTTTACTTTGCCAATGACATCTACAGCTTCGTCTCTGAGCCATTGCGCGCGCTGATGCCCGCTGGCACCAGCATGATTGCCACCGACGTAGCCTCACCCTTTCTGACGCCATTCAAGCTCACGCTGATCAGCGCCCTGTTCCTGGCCATGCCCTTTGTGCTGCATCAGATCTGGAGCTTCATCGCCCCCGGTCTGTACAAGCACGAGAAGCGCCTGGCAGTGCCGCTACTGGCGTCCAGCATTATCCTGTTCTACAGCGGTATGGCCTTCGCCTACTTTGTGGTCTTTCCGCTGGTCTTCGGCTTCTTCACCAGCGCCGCGCCCGAGGGTGTCGCGGTGATGACCGATATCAACAGCTACCTCGACTTTGTACTCACCCTGTTCATGGCCTTTGGTCTGTCCTTCGAAATACCCGTTGCGACCGTGCTGCTGGTACTGGCTGGCGTAGTGAATGTGCAATCACTGACCAAGGCACGCCCCTACGTCGTGGTCGGCTGCTTCGCCATCGGCATGGTGTTGACCCCGCCGGACGTTATCTCCCAGACCCTGCTCGCGTTGCCCATGTGGCTGCTGTATGAAGTAGGTATTGTGTTCAGCCGTTTTGTTCGTGCCCGTCCTCGCGGCGAACAGGAAGAAGAGCAAGACAAGCCCGCAGCATGAACCTGCTGCTGCTGGAAGACCGCGACTTTATCGATGAGCACCAGGTGCGCCTGAACGGTCGCCGCCTGGCGCACATGCAAGCCATCCAGCAGGTCGCCGTGGGCGATAGCTTGCGCGTTGGCCGCATCAACGGGTTGATGGGCCAGGGTGAAGTCACTGCCCTTGAGCAGGATCACGCCGAGCTGCACATCCAACTCGACACACCACCGCCAGCCAAACTGCCGCTCACCCTATTGCTGGCCATGCCACGGCCGAAAATGTTCCGCCGCATCCTGCAGCACTGCGCCACCCTGGGCGTACCCGAGATCATCCTGCTGAACAGCTACCGGGTGGAAAAGAGCTTCTGGCAAACGCCCTTTCTGCAGCCCGACGTGATCCGTGAAAACCTGCTGCTCGGTCTGGAACAGGCGCGCGATACCGTGCTGCCCACAGTGCGCATCGAGAAACGCTTTAAACCCTTCGTCGAAGACAGCCTGCCCGGCCTGATCAACAATCAGCTCGCCCTGGTCGCCCATCCCGGCGACTACCCCGCCTGCCCGCGCGGCATCGAAGAACCGCTGACCCTGGCCATCGGCCCCGAAGGCGGCTGGATTCCCTACGAGGTAGAGAAACTGGTGGAAGCCGGCATGCAGCCGGTCCAGCTGGGCGAGCGGATTCTGCGGGTAGAAACTGCAGTGACCGCGCTTCTGGCGCGACTGTACTAACCGCCTCAACCCGCGTGCACGCTGTCACCCGGCCCAGTGCTTACGCCAGCGCCATCTCGTTCTGACTAAACTGCAAGTCGGCCAATCGCTTATATAAAGCACAGCTCTCAAGCAGTTCTGTATGAGTGCCCTGGGCGATGATTTCGCCTTGATCCAATACCAGAATCCGGTCGGCATTCAGCACTGTGGCCAACCGGTGGGCGATAACCAGCGTGGTTTTGCCTTTCATCAGCGGCTCAAGCGCTGCCTGGACCTTGTTCTCACTCTCGGCATCCAGCGCGCTGGTGGCTTCGTCCAGCAACAGAATCGGTGCGGCTTTCAGAATGGCCCGCGCGATGGCGACCCGCTGCCGTTGTCCGCCTGATAACCGCACACCATCTTCGCCCAGGCGCGTCTCATAACCTTTATCCAACCGGGTGATGAACTCGTGGGCATTGGCTTGTTCGGCCGCCTGTTGAATGGCGTGCTGGCTCGCGCTGCGATTGGCGTAACCCAGGTTATCGTCGACACTTTGGTCGAACAGCACGGTTTCCTGCGGGACCAGCGCAAAGCCGTGGCGCAAATCGGCCAATGCGTATTGCCTGATATCGTGCCCAGCCACATAGATCGCGCCTTGCTGTGGATCGTAAAAGCGCAGCAATAACTCGAACAAGGTCGACTTGCCCGCACCGGAAGGCCCCACCAATGCCAGCATTTCGCCCTGCTTTATGGAGAAAGACAGGTTCTTCAAAGCAGCGTGATCAGGGCGTGTGGGATAGCGAAACTCAACGTGCTCAAAACGAATCACCTCCTCGCCCGGATCAACAGCGCCAAGCTGCCCAGCCGGGAACGCCAGCGTACCGCTGACGATATCGCTGCGCGCACTGAGCAATTCCATAATGCGTTCAGCCGCACCCGCTGCACGCTGCAACTCGCCCATCACCTCAGAGATGGCGCCAACCGCGCCGGCAACAATAATGGAATAAAACAGAAAGCTGGCCAGATCACCGGCACTCATGGCGCCGGAAATCACGTCCTTGCCGCCAAACCACAGCATCACCCCAATGCCACTCATCGACAGCAGGATAACCACCAGCGTCAGCCAGGAGCGCTGCTGAATACGTTTTACGCTGACCTCAAAGGCGCGATCTACCGTATTGGAGAAGCGCTGAATATCATGCTGCTCATGGGTAAAGGCCTGCACCACCTTGATATGCCGCAACGCCTGGGACAGGTAGCGCCCCACACTGGCTATCTCGTCCTGACTGTCACGGGATAAACGCCGCACGCGACGCCCAAAATACACCACGGGCGCGATCACAAAAGGTACGCAGGCGAGCAAAATCAGCGTCAGCTTAAAGTGCATGACCAGCAGAAACAGAATCCCGCCGACCAACATCAGGCTGCTGCGCAAGGCAATCGAAAAAGAAGAACCGATCACGCTCTGCAGCAAGGTGGTATCTGCAGTAATGCGCGATTGAATTTCACTCGGCGAGTTATCTTCAAAAAACGACGGCGACAGGGTCAGAAGATGCGCAAACACCGCTTTGCGAATGTCCGCTACCACGCGCTCGCCAATCCATGAGACAAGATAGAAGCGACAGAAACTGCCAACGCCAAGCAGAAAGACCAGGCCAGTGAAGATCATCAGCGCCTGTGTCAGCCCCGCCTCGGAACCGGAAGCAAGACCCTGATCAATCAGAAACTGCACGCCCTTGCCCAAACTCAGCATAGTGCCGGCCGTTACCACCAGAGCAATAAGCGCGAACACCATCTGGCGACGATAAGGGCGAAAAAAAGGCAGCAACGTGCTTATTCCACTATTGGCATTTAACGGCGTATTCATAGGGACTGGTCACCACGGGGGAATGAGTGCCGCTACTATACGCCACCTGACATTCAGCCAAGGCGTTGCAACAGCGGAAACACCGGCGGCCTGCGCCACAACCTACCTCTATGGTGAGCATGGGGCCTTACCCGTGTCTTTTTCTGCTGGACGCCAACAAAGCAACAACCGAAGGCGATACCCGCAGGAAGAATACAAGCAATACAACCTTCTGCAGTATCAAGCTGTATGCGGGCTTCATCGAGATGGCGAACCACTCGGATGCTCCGCACTGATAAGCGACATTTAGGCACCCGAGATCAAGAGTAAGCAGCAGCCGACTCACCTGTAAAAGGATACGAGCGGCCGCCGAAAAACACTTTTAATGAAAACCGGCCTGCACTATTCTTTGCTCAGGCAAGGGATCTGCCAGCTGCAACACCCACCGAGTACTACGCTGCCCTCCCCCCACAACATCCAGCCCATCCGCCCTCATCTGCGGCCAGCCAGATACCGCCTGCAGGCACTGATAGCAAACCTACATATGCCGTGGTGGCGGAAACCACCGAGGAGAACGCAACCAGGATTACAGCCTTAAAGCGGTATTTCGGCGGGCCATTGCCAGCCACTCTTAACCCATTAGTAAGCACAAACAAAAAGAAGAGACACACAATGAAAATGCTGGGAATGCTTGTTATCACATCAATCCTGATGACCTCAGGATGCGCCGCCTTTAAAGCCAACGACCTACCCACCCTCGATAGCGCAAGCTATAGCGTGGAAAACCAGGAGCGCATCAAGGTCTTCAGCACCTGGCGCGGCGTCGAACGAAATCCCTTGCACAAGGGCCAGTTTGACACGGCTATTCGCTCATCCGGCTGCTGCGATATTGTCGATACAGCAGAGCAGGCAGATGTGGTCATCGAAGGCGTAGCCGTGAATCACAGCACTCCCGGTGCCGGCATCCCGGCAATGATCACCGGCTTCACCTTTGGCGTCATTCCTTCGTGGGCAACATTGCGCGTTCACCTCAAGGCCACCGCCAAAGATGGCGAGCAGGAGTACACATATGATGTGTCCGACTCTGCGACCATGGTCATGTGGCTACCTATGCTGCTGGCCATGCCCTTCTCGGACAACCCGATGAAAGTCGAAAGAGACATCTACCAGAACACCTACCGTACTCTGGTGGCGCGCATGAAGAATGACGGCCTGCTGACTAACTGACGCACTTAGCCATCAACGGCCAGAGAAAGCCCGTTGATGGCGCCAACAGATGGTCACGAAAGGGAGATAACAATGAAAATAAGAATGTTCTTGGCTGCCACCACCATGACGCCGGCCCTAGCGATAGCTCAGCAACACGAACCCTTCAGGGGTGCTACGACCGGACTAATGCCATTCATTCTGGTTGCGCTGATCGTATACAGCACGAGGAAAATGGCGATAGGCGGGTGGCTCTTCTATTTCTATATCGGCCTGATACTCGGCCCCATTATCACCGCAATATTGATCTACCCGGTCATTGGAGAGTATTTCCAACCGTCGCTATGGTACGACTTGCAAACCTACTGGCTGGCATTCTTTAGTGCTATGCCCGCGCTGTTCGCTTCGCTTGTGGTTTCCATCTTTGCCGTACGTCTGCTCTTTGCCAGTCAACGCAACAGACGCAACACCATGTTGCTCCGGTATGCGCTACTCGGGCAGGTTACGCTAGGCATTATAGGTGCGGTAATTGACCTTCTCTACTTCCCTGAAGACATCATATTGAGCGTGATTGCCCTGATACCGACAAGCATAACCTGCCTGTATTTCTTCTTATCACAGCGCGTGAAATACGTGTTAGAGAATTGGAACGGACACTGGAATTACAACGATTTCGTGAACCGCAATTCGACTTTAGCGAATACCGGCGCAAGCTGGACTGAGTCTAAGCCGGAAGGCTGAAGGGGTTGCTGATCTGCTCCCGTGAGCATTAATGCTGACATCCACTGGGACACTATTTTAATCAGAGAGCAGCAGGAAATGCCTGCCGCCAGGTTAGGCGGCAGACAGGCAACACTTAGATCTTGGTGACAAAGGTGCGAGCCTGGTACAGCGCCAGGCTACTGAGCACGATGATCACCGCGACGGCGAGAATATCCGCGCCGGGAAAACCCCAGAAATCAGACATGATATCTCCTCAATAAAAGGTACGGACGCACCGGTTATTAAACCAGTGCGGTATCCAGCATGCGTTGTCGACCAAAGTCGTTCAGCCGAAACTTGAACAACACACGGCCAGCGCCAAAGTAGGCCTGGTCATCCAGGGTTTCTTCAACGCTCTCGATGATGCCGCTGGAGAACAGGTCGGTCAGGGTGACGCGCGTATTGCCGCGCCAGTAGGCGCCGCTAAGTCCGTACTCGGCCATCAGCGCGTCGGTCACTTGCCAGTCCCATATGCCGTGATGCTGCTGATCGTGGATCAGCTGCAGAATACGGCCCTTCATGTGCAATCTATTCATGGTTTGCTCCAATGCTCACAGGTTGCCCGCATTCGCGGTGGCGTTGGCTTTCTCGCTGTCGGTCGATACGGCACGGACCACTTCCAGCACGTCGTCACTCTCGGTAAACATCACAAAACCACCGGACACAAACAGCACCAGGCCAGCGAGGAAGTTCCATTCCGGGAATTTGAGCGTAAAGGCGGCGAGAAAGATCACCGCAAAGAGACCATACAAGGCCGCAATCGCCTGCCCACGCCCCACGCCAATCAGCGGGAACGATTTGTACCAGGAGACGTAGCAGAAGGCGAAGGTGACGCCCGCCAGACTCAGCCAGCCAATAGCAGCCCAGTTAAACGTGGCCACCACCAGCTCGACTACCGGTTGATCGGTAAAGAGCCAGATGGCTGGCAGGATCAGCAGCACCCAGTAGAGCACTTCGGCGGTAAAGCGCACCGTAATGCCCACATCCGGGTCAGCCACATCCAGTCCACGACCGGCAATGGCGCCTTCAACGCCCCAGCCAATCGCCGCCATGGCACCGCCAAGATAACCCAACCAGCCGGCGTCACCGGTACCGTTGAATTCAGCGATGATGCCGGGCGCATACACGGTTATGCCGCCGGCCAGGATGATAACGATGCCCACGGCTGCGCGCCGGGTAATCTTCTCCTGATACCAGAGCCGCGCCAGGGTAGCGCCAACAATGGGATACATCAGCGCCGAGATGGCCGCAAAGGCCCCGCCGATGTAACCAATCGCCAGATAGGAGCCAAAGATCGCCATCGGGCCGCCAAAAATGGCGCCGATGAAGAACCACTTGGAGATGTAGCGCATCTGCCTGAGCGTGCGCACGTACTCGCCCAACTTGCCTAACACGCCGTTCCAGACAAACAGAAAGAACAACACGCCGATGGCATTGAAGGTCGTGAGCACGGCGGCCGCCAGCAAAAACTCCGCGTTGGTATCGAAGGTCAGGTCAACATAGGGCGCTTCAAACCAGACCGCTGAACCCGGTATATACCAGGCGCCCCACAGGACCGCGCACCACAGGGCCCACATAAAGCCCCACCGAATGCTACTGGCGGTGAAACGTGACCGCGCCTGACTCAGGCTCGGCTGACTCATGCGGGTTCCTTGGCTGGCTTGGCCGTCTCTTTGGCCAGAAAAGCCTCCAGAGAATCGTCCATCGCATCCATCCAGGGCGTGTGGTGCACCGGCGCCAGGGTGCCGGTCAGGGTCGAGCGGTAGCTCTTGTTACGGTAGCCGAGGATGTCCGCTTCCTTGTGGTGCTCCCACTCCTTGAAGATGTCCGCTACGCCGGTCACATCAAAGGCCGGGTAATCGGTAGGCTCCAGCAGATCGATTATGTAAGCGGCCTGAAAGTCGATCGCCTCAAAGGGATCAGCCACCTGCTCTTCACGGGCGACCCATTGCTCGGTGTCGGCCTTCATCACATCGGCAGCGGGCAGCGTGATGCGGCCCAGCATGATGTCGCGGGCATACCATGCCTGCGCATCAAACATATTGAAGGTGTAGTACTGATCCTGCATACCCAGGAAGAACAGCTTGGGATTGGCCAGCGAAACAATGCCTTTGTACAAACCTTCTGGATAAAGACGGTTGTGCGTGGTCAGCGTCAGCTCGTTGGGCAGGAAGGGAAAGTGATGCTGATACCCGGTACAGAGGATGATCGCGTCAACGTCTTTGCTGGTGCCATCCTTGAAATGCGCGGTCTTGCCGGTCACACCGGTCAGCAGCGGGACCTCGGCAAAGGACTCCGGCCAATCAAAGCCCATCGCCTTGGAGCGATAGCTGAAGGTAACCGACTTGGCACCGTACTTGTGGCACTGGGTGCCGATGTCTTCTGCCGAGTAGCTGCTACCGATCAACAGCAGGTCCTTACCTTTGAACTCGCAGGCATCGCGGAAATCATGTGCGTGCAGCACACGGCCCGGGAACTGCTCCAGCCCTTCAAAGTAAGGCGCGTTGGGCGTCGAGAAATGACCGGTTGCGACGATCACATGATCGAACTCCTCGGTGCTCATCTCATCCTGCTTGAGATCACGCACGGTCACCGCAAACTTACCGGTGCTCTCGTCATGCGCTACCCAATGCACCGCCGTATTGAAGCGGATGTACTGACGCATGTTGCTCTTGGCCACGCGGCCCATGATGTAATCGCGTAGCACAGCGCGCGGCGGGTAAGACGGGATTGGGCGGCCAAAATGCTCTTCAAAGCTGTAATCAGCAAACTCCAGGCATTCCTTGGGGCCGTTGGACCAGAGATAGCGATACATGCTGCCGTGCACCGGCTCACCGTAAGCATCCAGACCGGTGCGCCAGGTGTAGTTCCACATGCCGCCCCAATCACTCTGTTTTTCATAACAAACGATCTCGGGGATTTCAGCACCGTCGCGACGGGCTGCTTCAAAGGCACGTAGTTGGGCCAGGCCGCTAGGGCCGGCACCGAGAATGGCAACTCTAAAAGTCATAATGACTCCTATTTTCAGGCGATGTATCGTTCGCTGGGCCAGCGTTGACCAAACGAAGATGAAACGCGGAAAAGAGCGCGGCTCGACCGGCAGCGGTCAAACCCTCAAGCTCTATGGTGATGCGCACTAATGTCGGTATACCGAAGGCGCAGTGATGAAGGCTGCATCTGTGGGTGAAACAGAAGGCCAAAGGCGGGCAGGCCGCCGGTAAAACGCGAGATCTCGAGAAACGCCAGAAGAAGACGCTCGAACTGGTCAAGCTGGAGAAGACTGCTTGGTAACTCGTATGCCAGGGCGGGCACCTTACCACATATCAGGTAACAGAGTTTTCAGCGCCACCCGGCAAAACAGCCAGGATCGGCTTGCAGGCCGCTCAAAACCCAAGTTGCCACACGGAGTAAATAAAGATGCAGCCAAGCCAGACTGAGCTTTGCCCGCTCTGCGGCCACGCCAACCAGTGCAATCTCGCAGACGGCGCGGAGACCACCGCACCTTGCTGGTGTTTTAATGTAGCCGTCAGCAAAGAAGCCCTGGCACAAATCCCGCCCGAGCACATCAACAAAGCCTGCCTCTGCCCCCGCTGCGCTGCCGGCATAGCGACCAACGCCATAGCGAACGACGCCAAGTAACAAGACGCGGCAACTGACTCTATCGCGCTAAAGTGCACACTCCATTGCACATACAGACCGCTCCCCTGTCCGCCTAGACCCAATGATGGCAAAAAAGCACTAGAACTGGCCACAGGCCTGCACTATGCTCAGACCAGAGCAAAGGAACTGCCGGACCATCACCACACCTCCAGCACCACTCCCTTCTCAAAAGACTATGCCTTAGCGCCCTCCAACAGGACGCCACCCAAATGGGATGGGTAGTAATACCTGCGTGAAATATCGACGTCGCGCGAATACACAGCACACCAAAAGGGAGCCTGCAAACCAATGAATTTAAAAGCAAAAAGCAGCACGCCTGGGTATTCCGATACGGAGTTATATCGAACGCGCGGTTATGCATTAATACTGCGTGCTATCTAATCACTGTTAGGCATCTAGCAAGCATCTGGGTACATTGGGGAAAATTGATGGGTGACTTTGAGAGAACATTTGGAGCCGGGGCCAACATTGAGAGCATCATCTCCGGCTTCGACAGGGACCATCGAGCGGAACAGAGACGCTGGGACCGAGAAGCGCGCTCATCTCGCAAGAGAACCTTCAACAATTTTCAGGAAGCCCTCGACTGGGCAAAGAGCAATCCCGGAAAATCCTTCACGAGATCCACAGACGGAAACGGATTTGTCGAAAAATGAGACGGTGGATTCATGACAAAGCGTCAGTGATCTTCTGGATCACGCTTGCCATCTACATCCTTATTTGGCTGACAGTCTCTTATGTCGGTGTCTACGTGACGTACGTTGCAGGCCCGGTTTTGCTAATTTCTGGCGCTCTTGCTTGGCTGACTTCCTCAAGTGAAGATGCCTAACAATTCGTTCAAGCCGAACTTGCTTCGTTACACCAAACACATGGCAGATACAGCTTGCCATGTGTTTGGCTCCACTACGCAAGTCGGCTTAACTCAGGCGTTAGGTATTCTGAACAATGCAGCCATCAGGAGAGGTATAGAGATGGGATTTAATATATGGGAAGTAATCATCGTGTTTGGGGTTTCCGCATTGATCATATGGCGCTTGTTCCAAGCATCCAAGAAGTCGGATTCATCTGTGACGCCAAAGAGTTCAGGTGAGACTCCTGCGTACTTGGCGGGACGTAAACTCCGTCGGACTATAGATAGCGCTTACACAAAATCACGTAGAAAGTCTGATCTAGAGGCGCGGGGACTTAAATATGATGCATTAGCTAAACTCAATGCTTTGCATGAAAGTGGCGTTATATCTGATAGTGAGTTTGAAGCAGAAAAGTCAGAAATTCTGAGGCGGTAATCGCCTAACAAGCGGCCGCACTGTTACCGCTTCTCCGCCGCTTCGCGGCTACAAATCGGCACGTGTGCCGGGCGTTAGCTTTACAAACCAACCACAATGAAACAAGGAGACGTTATGTCGACAATAACCGAACTAAAAGACTCAATTAACACAAAAACGGTGAATTTGGTCTTGCTTACTATTGCAACCGGAGGAATCTACCCGATTCTTTGGATGTATAAAAATTGCTCAATACTGGAGTCAATAACTAAAAAGAAAATCTCCGATAATGTATTTATCATATGGTTAGCAGTTTGTGTTGGTCTTGGAGGTGTTCTTACTGGCACTGGCGAAGAGGCACTCGATATTATAGCTGGCCTTTTAACGATCGCGTCATGGGTTCTGTACATTGTTTGGTCATATAAAGCCAAGGCTGCCCTGCAAGAATATGCTCTAAATGAGCACAAAATCGACCTGCGCATGAATGCTTTTTATACGTTTATATTTACCATTTATTATATTAATTACTGTGTAAACGACTTGCCTGAAGCAAAGCGTAAGCAAGAAATTTTATCTGGCCAACCAGCTACAACCGAAAGCTAACAAGCACAGTCAGCAGGACTCAAAAACCGCCGCTTCGCTTTGGTTTTTGAGTCTCTGGTTTGGGCGTTAGACCAAAACTAAAGCCCTACACAACGGAACCTATAAACACCAAAAAGGAGAAACAAATGGTGGTAATAGAACTAATAGTTATACTCGCAATGTGGCTAGCCAGCGGGTATGCAATCTCAAAAATATACGATAAGGCTGGCTTTAAAGACACGCCGAAATTTGTATTCTGGCTTCCAGCTTTGAATCTTGCATTTTTACTGTACTTGGCATTTTCCGAGTGGCCAGAATTTAAGGAAAAAGTTTAATGGCATATCTAATTCTCATTGCAATCTGGGCTTTAATCGGCTTTGCGGGCTGGCGGGTATTTTCACGCGCAGGCTTTAAGGGTTTTATTGGCTTGCTTTTCTTAGTGCCGGTAGCAAATTTTTTTGCACTGCTATATTTGGCTCACAAAGAATGGCCGATAGCGCAACAGAAAAAATCCACCTGAAATATGAGTAAAGCCTAACAAGTGGTTCAAACCGTTCGCTTCGCTCACTGGGACGGGCTAAAGCCCGCCCTTTTAGCTTGAGCGCTAGGCCAAAAAGGAAGGGTGCCAACACCATCAAAAGTTCTCGCGTCATTACTTTTTCTAACTTTAAGCCTGGCGGTTGCAGGAGCTGAGTGCAACACGGTTATTGAATTGACGCAGGAGCATCATATTGCATAGCCAAGGCTTTCTGCATCACTTCGCTCATGANNTCGAT
>JGI24519J20070_1000057_pt1 | contig 47229 bp, 39 predicted proteins | sample LinPmetageLP43_FD_20070 | JGI IMG/M metagenome (IMG submission 20070) | reverse complement strand
CTACGCCGGGGAACTCGTAGATAGCCTCTTCAATGGTACGGGGGTATACGTTATAGCCGCTGCACAGAATCATGTCTTTGGTGCGATCGACGATATACACAAAGCCATCAGCGTCCATGTAGCCAATGTCACCAGTACGCAGGAAACCTTCGCTGGTCATAGCTTCAGCCGTGGCGTCCGGCCGGCGCCAGTAACCAGCAGTAATATTCGGCCCCTTGATGCAGACCTCTCCCTTTTCACCCACCGGCATCTCAGCTTCGCCGCCATCGAGCGGCAGAATACGGATATGTGAGCCTGGCACCGGGATACCGCAGGAGCCCGGTCTTGGCGTGGCATCTTTCGGCGTAAAGGTGCCGGTTGTGGTGGTTTCAGTCATCCCCCAGCCTTCGCGCAAGGTGCAACCGGAACGATTGAAGTACTGCTGTTGCACTTCGACCGGCAAGGGCGCACCACCGGAGTTGGACATTTTTAGCGAGGACAGATCATAGTTGGCCGTCAGCGGGTGACTCAGCAGACCAATAAACATAGTCGGCACGCCCGGAAAGGTAGTGATTCGACTTTCACTGATTTCCTTGAGTACCGTGGGCACGTCAAAGCGCGGGTGCAGATAAAGTTCGGCCGCAGCGCGCAGACCGAAAATCATGTTCACCATCAGCGCGTAAATATGGAATGGCGGCAACACCGCCAGCACACGCTCCTGGCCCGGCTCTACTGCCGCACTCAGCACCTCCCGCAGTTGGGCGCAAGAAGCCGTAACATTGCCGTGGGTCAGCATAGCGCCCTTGGGTACGCCCGTGGTACCGCCGGTATATTGCAGGACCGCCAAACAGTTATCGGGATCGTCAATAGCGTGCTGCTGATAGTCGCCCTGGTTATCCAACAGCTGCGCAAAACTGCTGCAGTCATCGCCTAGAACCGGCGCCGCTTGTGGCCCCAGGAGGTTGCGCTGCTCATCGCTGGCCTGTGTGCAGAACTCAGTCAACTCGCCCACCACCAGATGGCGCAGGCGAGTCGTCTGCATCAACGTCGCCATGCGCGGATAGAAGGCCTGCAGCCCCAGGGTGACCATGATATCGGTCTCGCTATCCTCTATCTTGTGCGCCAGCGTGCGCTCGGCATCCAGCGGGGAATAATTGACGACAGTGCCGCCAGCACGCAGAACGCCAAGGAAACTGATGAAGTAATGCGGGCAGTTGGGCAGGTAAAGGCCTACATGCACCCCAGGCTTGACACCCAAGCGCTGAAACCCACGAGCTGCTTGCGCCACCTTGTGGCTCAACTCACGGTAATTCATCTTGCTGCCGAAAAAGTCGATCGCCGAATTTTCCGGGAATTCGGCAACTGCTGCATCGAGCAACGCAGGAATCGGTTGCGCCTCAAACGGCAGGTCCCAACGAACATTTTCAGGGTAAGACGGTATCCAGCGCGGTGCGGTAGCCACAGACGTTGCCTCCAACAAAGTAGGTGATTCAGCCCTATCACCGGCGCGCGGCGTGGGTCGTTTTATTTTGTCTCACGTTAGACCCACAAGCGGCTTTGGAGAACTCATATCCATAGCAGATATGTCGACTCATAGGCAGCACATCTGCCTGTCGCCGGGACGACAATGAAAAACGCACTGATAACGGCACGCAGGGCTATTGCCCGATGCACTGGCAACAGGCTATACAGGGCTATAAAAAAATTCTGCCATTCGGAACCTCCATGCGTAAACGCCTTGTACCGATCCTGATAGTAGCCACGGGGATCGCCATCTTTATTCTGCTGCGCCTCACCGGCGACGATCCAGCCCCCGTCAACTCACAGGAGCGCAGCTGGCGCGTTGCGACAGAAGTTATTCAGCCTGATGCCTTCGCACCTCGCTTGACACTTTATGGCCAGCTGGAATCGCCCTTGCTGTTTACTGTGGTTGCACCTATGGCCGGCCGCATCGCCTCGTTACCGGCAAAGGATGGCGAACAGATAAAGCAGGGGGAGCTGCTTATGGCGCTGGATGAAGCAGACATCCAACCTCGGGTCGAGCAGGCCAAGGCCGATCTGGAAGATGCCAAAGCACAGTTGCAGAGCGAAAAAATAGCGCATCAGAACGATCTGCAGGCGCTGCGCCTGGAACAACGCATTCAGGCTAACGCGCAAAAGAATCTGGAGCGCACCGAGCAACTGATAGAGCGCGGTGTACTGCCAACGGCCGAGCTTGAAAACAGCAAGGACGCGCTTGACCGCTCCGCCCTGACTGTCGCCATTCGTCAACGCAGCATCAACAGTTTTGCATCACGGTTGCAGGCCCTTGAAGCACGTGTTGCGCGTGCCCAGGCAACCTTTGACAGTACACTGCGTGACGCTGAGCGTAGCCGTTTCCTGGCCCCCTTTGACGGTGTCGTGGGCAACGTACAGGCCGCCGTTGGCGATCAGGTCAACGTCAATGCCGCGCTACTCGACTTCTACCCTTTGCAAGGTATGGAGTTACGCGCCGTGGTACCGCAGGTTCATAGTCAGAGCTTTAGCCAGGCACTACAGAATGGTCAGGAGCTGAAAGCACGAAGCCTGGATGTTGAGCCACCAATCCACCTAACCCTTAAGCGTATCGCCGGCCAGGCCGACGCGCGCGGCGTGGAAGCGCTGTTCAGCGTTGACCAACCGCAGCCGGGGCTACGGCTGGGCAACCTGCTGGCGATTAGCGTCGCGCGGCCGGTGCGCAACGACAGCGTTGCGCTACCCTACAGTGCGCTTTACGGCAACGACACTTTGTATCAGGTGCTCGATGGACGGCTACAACGTATCCAGGTACAGCGCGTCGGTGAGACCATGAATGAACAGGGCGAGCGCCGGGTACTGGTGCGCTCGACCGAGCTTAAGGCGGGTATGGAAGTGGTGACGACTCACCTGCCCAATGCAGTCCAGGGTTTGAAAGTTGAGGCCTCGGCGCCAGCCACGAAAGATGCCACGGGGCAACAGCCATGAGTGGCAGCAGCCCGCTGGCGTTTTTTGTTCGTCACAAGGTCGCCGCAAACCTGTTGATGCTGGTTATGCTCGCCGGCGGCCTGCTCGGCTTGAGTCGCATGAACATCCAGTTCTTCCCGACCTTCGCGCTCGACTTTGTCACCGTGCGCGTGATCTGGAACGGCGCCGCTGCGGAAGACATCGAACAGGCCATCACCATCCCGCTGGAGCAGCGCCTGCGCAGCATCCAGAACCTCAAGAACATGACGTCCACCTCTGCGCAGGGCGTGTCGAGTATTACCCTGGAGTTTCGAGAGGGTACCGATCCGGTTATCGCTCTGGATGACGCAAGACAGCAGGTCGACGAATTCCGCAACCTGCCTGCAGACGCAGAAAAACCCGAGGTGGTGCGGGTCGCGCGCTATGACCCTATCGCCAAATTGCTGTTGTACGGCCCCTATACGCCGCACGAGTTGCGCACCATCGCCAACCGGCTGGAAGACGACCTGCTGACCAGCGGCATCGATCGTATTGAAAAAGCCGGCTTGCCCGAGCAACAAATCAGTATCGAGATCCCCAACACCACCTTGCAGCAACTTGGCCTGTCACTGGATCAAGTGGCCGACCGGGTCAATGCCGAGTCCCGCGACTTGCCCGCCGGGCAGGCGGGCGAGCAGGACTCGGCTCGAGAACTGCGTGCCATTGAACAACGACGCGACGCCGAGCAGTTCGCCAATATCCCGCTACAGCCGAACGGCACCAGTCACTTGCGTCTCGGTGACATTGCCGAGATTCGCCAGGAGCCCAGACGCAATCAGGTCCTGCTGCGCTACGCCGGCCAGCCTGCCGTGGAGCTGTCATTGCAGCGCGCTGAGGACGGCGACTCACTCGAGGCCGCGCAAGCACTCAATACTTGGTTGGAGCGGGTAAAACCTACCCTGCCACCCGAACTGAACATGCATGTCTACGATCAGTCCTGGCAATTGATCAACGACCGTATCAGCTTATTGGTGAACAATGGCTTAAGCGGCCTGGTACTGGTCATGGTGCTGTTGTACCTGTTTCTACCGGCCCGGGTTGCACTCTGGGTAGCGGTGGGCATCCCAACCGCGTTCCTTGCCGCTATGGCGGTGTTCTGGCTGATCGGTGGATCAATCAACATGATCTCACTGTTCGCCCTGATCATGGCACTCGGGGTTATTGTTGATGATGCTATCGTCGTAGGCGAGGATGCCGACGCGCACTTTCGTGCTGGCGAGCAGTCACAACGGGCCTCGGAAGGCGCGGCCAAGCGGATGTTCTGGCCCGTAGTGGCCTCATCATTAACGACTATCGCCGCTTTTATGCCATTGCTGATGGTCGGCGGGATTTTTGGCAACATCCTTGGCGACATTCCCATCGTCATGATCTGCGTACTTATCGCCTCTCTGCTGGAATGCTTTGTGGTGCTGCCACACCACCTGCGTTCCGCTTTCAAGCCCGCCACCAAGAAAAACACGGGGACGTCGCGAACCGCGCTTTTGATGGGCAAGGTCGACGCGGTGCGTGGCCGCTTCGACAAGGGCTTCAACGACTTTCGTGACGGCCGGTTTCGCCGATTTTCCGCCATGGCGTTGCGTTATCGTGGTGCCACCCTGGCTTGCGCTCTGGTGACCGTCATCATCACTATCGGCTTGATGAGCAGTGGTCGCATCGGCTTCAGCTTCTTCCCTACGCCCGAGCCACAGATGCTCCAGGCCAACGTCAGCTTCGTCGCCGGCACTCCGCGGGACACCATGATCCGCTTTATGCGGCATCTAGAGCAGACGCTGGCTGAAACCGAGACCGATATGGGTGGTGACCTGATACTGACTGCGGTCACCCGAGAGGGCCAGGTCATCAGCCAAAATGCCGGTTCCCGTCAGGGTGACAACCTGGGTGCCATGCTGATTGAAATGGTATCACCGGATCACCGTGATGTGCGCAACAAGGCCTTTATTCGCGCCTGGCGCGAGCGTATCAGGCTGGTGCCGGGCATAGATCAATTGAATATTACCGAGCAGGTAGGGGGCCCTCCCGGCAAGGATGTGGACGTACGCCTGACCGGCAGCAACCCGGAACAGCTGAAAACCGCCGCCGAGGCGCTCTCAGTCATGATTGCCTCAATCGAAGGCGTGCTCAGCACTGAAGACGACATGGCCTGGGGCCGTGAGCAACTGGTTTACAGTCTGACACCGTACGGCCAGTCACTGGGCTTGAGTATCCAGAGCGTGGGCCGCCAGCTGCGCGCCGCCTACGATGGCCGCCTGGCGCAAATTTATCAGGAGGATCAGGACGAGATCGAAGTTCGAGTGCAACTGCCACGTAGCGAGCGCGAGAGTCTGGCCAGTCTGAGCGAGCTGAGCATTCGTCTCGACGACGGGCGCTTCGTGCCACTGGGCCAAGTGGTCGAGTTTGGCAACAACCAGGGGTTCGAGTCGCTACGCCATGCCGACGGCATGCTCGCGACCGACGTAACCGCCGATATTGATGCCAGCCAGACCACCGCAGGCCAGGTGCTGAAAAGTATCGCACTCGAATTGCCCGAGCTGGCCAACCAATACAACGTGCGTTACAGCTTTGAGGGCCGCTCAGTCGACCAACAGGAAACGCTGGCCGATATGCGCACCGGGCTGATTATCGGCCTGCTGCTGATGTACACGGTTCTAGTTTGGGTATTTTCTTCCTGGAGCACCCCGCTGATCGTCATGTCCGTTATTCCGCTCGCGCTGGTAGGTGCCGTGTTGGGCCACTGGGTGATGGGGCTGAATCTGACCATACTGTCGCTATTCGGGCTGTTCGGGTTATCCGGCATCGTGGTGAATAACTCGATTATCCTGGTCAGTTTCTATCAGGATCAACGCCGCCTTGGGCTGGCGGTGAACGAGGCCCTGAACGAAGCCGTAGTCCAACGCTTGCGCGCCGTCCTGCTAACCTCGCTGACCACCATTGGCGGCCTGTTACCCCTGTTGTTCGAGACGTCCTTGCAGGCGCAATTCCTCATCCCGATGGCGACCTCCATTGCCTTCGGCCTGGGGTTCTCTACCCTGCTGGTGCTGATAGTGGTGCCAGCCTTGTTGTCATTGTTGGAGGGCTGGAAGGAAAGACGCAACGAACGCCGCGCAGAAGCGCCAGGCTGATGCGCTAAAAAGAAAGCGGCTATCAAGCAGTGGCGTCGAACGTGTCAATTGCAGATGCCGCGATTTGGTCAGACGACGAGATGGCCAGCTCGCTTACACAAGAACGGCTCCCGCAGGAGCCGTTCTTGTGTAGCTTGTAGCTTGTAGCTTGTAGCCAGAAAGCTTACTTCTTGGCCACTTCCAGCGTCTTGGTGATCGCCGCTACCGCTGAACCAATATTGCTCAACTCTGCCGGCAGGATCATGGTGTTGTTGGTCTGAGCCAGCTTACCGAATTCCTTGACGTATTGTTCAGCCACGCGCAGCGATACGGCCTCCTGGCCGCCCTCAGTATTGATCGCTTCAGCAACGCGGCGCAGGCCCTCGGCGGTAGCCGTGGCGATCAGTTCGATCTCTCGGGCCTTACCTTCAGCTTCGTTAATCTGGCGCTGCTTGTCAGCTTCAGACAGGTTGATGGTTTCCTGCTTCTGACCTTCAGATACATTGATCTTGGCTTCGCGTTCACCTTCAGACTGAGCCACGACCGCGCGACGTTCACGCTCTGCACGCATCTGTTTTTCCAGCGCATCAAGGATGGTTGCTGGCAGTTCGATGTCTGCAATCTCGTAACGCAGAACTTTAACGCCCCACGGCTTGGCCGCTTCATCCAGCGCCTGAACTACCTGAACGTTGATGGTTTCGCGCTCTTCAAAGGTCTTGTCCAGATCGATCTTACCCACGACCGAACGCAGTGTGGTCTGCGCCAACTGCATGGAGGCGTAGCGGTAATCGTTGATACCGTAACTGGCCAGCTTGGGGTCAACTACCTGCAGATACAGTACGCCATCAACCACGACCTGAATATTGTCGCGGGTCACACAGGCCTGGCTAGGCACATCAATCGCTTCTTCTTTCAGCGTGTGCTTGTAGGAAACACGATCAACGAACGGAATCAGCAAGTGAAAGCCCGCTTCCAGCGTTTTTGCATACTTACCGAGTCGCTCAACGATAAACGCAGAACGTTGCGGTACGATACGCGCTGTCTTGGCCAGGGTAACAATGACCAGGACAAGAAACGCGAGTGAGAGAATAGTAGCCATTTCCATGTTTTAAAGCTCCGTGGGGTGATTAAGATTTTTCAGGTCGCTGAGCGCTGACCTGCAACACGATACCGCTATGGTTCAATACCCATGCCGTGTCTCCGGCCTTGAGTGACTCATTTGATTCTGCATCCCATTTGGCGCCGTTAAGCTGCACATGACCGATGCCATCAATAAAATCGGTCAGCACGGCAACACGCACGCCCAACAATCCAGCGTCATCCTGATCACGCGCAGCCAGATCAACCTCGCTACCACGCAACCAGCGGTTGAAATGCCGGCGCAGGTACCAAAGCGCGACAACGCTGATCAATGCAAAGAGCACTAACTGATAGGGCAGAGAATCAATCACGCCGAACAGCGTGAGTAGTCCGACTACCAGTGCGCCAATACCAAAGAACACCGCCACCATTGCGGGAATGAAAAATTCTGACAGCAACAGGGCCAGGCCCAGCAACAACCAGAACGCGTAACTCGTCAAATATACAGTCAACATTAGCCTTCCCTGTGTGCAGGGCCTCCTGTACTGCGGCCTGATGGAGAGTACCAGATTGCCTTGGCAAATACCCTGCCAGCGTCACCACCGCAACAGACAGTCCTGCTACAGCGAATCAGCTTTGCTAAGCTGTTCACAAACTAAAGGGAGTTACTCATGCCTCAGTGCTTTATTCGGTTATTTCTTTTCGTCGTATTAGCGTTCAGCGCCAGCCTCACTTCAGCCAAAACACTGCAAGTGGGTATTACGGAAGTACCTCCCTTCGTGATGCAGACCGAACGCGGCGAGTGGGAAGGCATCAGTATTGACCTGTGGCGCGCCGTAGCACGAGAGCAGAACATTGAGTATGAGTGGGTTCCTTTATCGTTTTCCGAACTACTCAGCCAAGTAGAAAGCGGCAAAATAGATGTGGCGGTGGGTGCGCTAACCATGACCGCTGACCGCGAAGCGGCGTTTGACTTCAGCCATCCGTTCTACCAGACCGGGTTGGCCATTGGCGTACCGCGCACCCCAAAGCATGGCATTCTGCAAAGCCTCAAGGCACTCTTCAGCTGGGAGTTTCTCAGTGTCATAGTCGCGCTCGGCCTGCTGCTGTTTGCTGTGGGCATCATTCTCTGGGTCTGCGAGCGGCGAGCTAATCCTGAGCAGTTTGGCGGTAAGGCCAGCGAAGGTATCGGCGCCAGCTTCTGGTGGGCGGCAGTGACCATGACCACTGTCGGCTATGGCGACAAAGCGCCTGTCACTCTGGCGGGTAGGCTGGTGGCGCTGGTATGGATGTTCGCAGGACTGATCATGGTCGCCAGCTTTACCGCCGCGATCACAACCTCGCTGACGGTCAGCAACCTGCAGTATCAGATTGGCGGCCCGCAAGACCTGCCCGGCAGCACCGTAGCGACCATTCCCGATACTGCAAGTGCGCGCTACCTGGAAGACAATCGCGTGGTGCGGCGCGAGTACACCAACCTCACCGATGCCATGCAATCTGTCGTGGATGGCAATACCGACGCCGTCGTATATGACCGACCCCTGATGCAGTTTCGCAATCAACAACTGGGCGATCAGCGGCTGGATCTGGTACCCGGCGTTTTTGAGCAGCAACTCTATGCGCTTGCGCTGCCCTCAGGCAGCCCGTTGCGCGAGTCCGTTAGCGAAGAAATACTGCGTATAACCGAGTCGGACGAATGGCGCTCAATCCAGGCAAATTACCTTAGCGAAACCAATTAAAGAAAGAGATCACCGGAAAACCGGCTTTCCGGTGATCGGCTCACTGCAGCCACCAATTTCGACAAGAAGTGAACTGCAGTTCATCGGATTTCTCCGGTGAATGACAGCGGCGCAGAGCCAGTGACTGAACAGTCATAATCTGCCGACCATAGCGCCGTATAAATGCCCGCCCAAAAACCTTCATAAGCGTCTCAGCGCTGACTATTCTCAGAGACCTCAGGCAAAGATCTGAGTGTCTCAAGACGATACAAACAAAAACAAACACAAGGGATTTCGTCATGTCGAATAAAACCCGACTGAGTGTCGCCTGCGGCCTGATAGCCGCATTGGGTGTCAGCACCCAGGCTCAGGCTTTCTGGTTCAGCTCTTCGCAATACACCAAGACCAAGTACCCCATCGTATTGGCCCACGGCATGCTGGGCTTCGACAGCCTGCTGGGTGTCGATTACTGGTACGGTATTCCCGCCGCGCTGCGCAAGGATGGCGCCACTGTCTACACCACCGAGGTCAGCCAGCTCGACACCTCCGAAGCCCGGGGTGAGCAGCTGCTGGCGCAGGTTGAAGAGATTGTCGCCATCAGCGGCAAGCAGAAGGTCAACCTGGTCGGTCATAGCCACGGCGGCCCCACCGCGCGCTACGTCGCTGCAGTACGTCCTGACCTGGTCGCCTCGGTCACCAGCGTAGGTGCACCGCACAAAGGCTCTGCCACAGCTGACTTCCTGCGCCAGATTCCAGAGGGCTCTACCGGTGAGGCGATAGTGGCCGGGCTGACCAATGCCCTGGGTGGCTTTATCAACCTGCTTTCCGGCAGCAGCTCCATGACCCCGCAAAATGCGCTGGGCTCCCTGGAGTCACTCAACTCCGCAGGCGCCGCAAACTTCAACGCACGCTTCCCTGCTGGCATCCCCACCAGCGCCTGTGGTGAAGGCGCCTACAAGGTCAATGGCGTGCGCTACTACTCATGGGGAGGCACAAGCCCGCTGACCAATATGCTCGACGTCTCTGACCTGATCACTGGCGCAGCCTCGCTGACCTTCAATGGCGAAGCCAACGATGGCTTGGTCGGACGCTGCAGTTCGCACATGGGCATGGTTATCCGTGATAACTATCGAATGAACCATCTGGATGAGGTCAATCAGTTTCTGGGCCTCACCAGCCTGTTCGAGACCGACCCGGTCACCGTTTATCGACAACAGGCGAACCGGCTAAAAAACGCCGGCTTGTGAGACAGTCCGCGCGATCACTAAAGGTGTGATCGCGCGGCGACCAGACCAGGTAACAGAGTTAACCCATGAAATTGATCATTTATCTGCCACTACTGGCTGGCGCACTGCTGCTCGGTTGGCAGTTGCTGGCCGAAGATCCCCTTATTGCCAGCGACAAAACACTGACAACAGCGGCGTCCACAGCGACCACTGCGCCGCTGCCGCAAGGCTTGATAACAGAGTCCAACAAGAGCGCAGCCCAGCCAATGCCCAGCTCCCTGCGCGGCACCGAGGTTGACGGCCAATTACAGGTCGATGCACACGGCAACCTGGTCATCAGCGACCAGCTGCGCCATCTATTTGATTACTACTTAAGCGCCGCTGGCGAAGAACGACCCGAGCAGACAAAAGGGCGCGTGCGTCAGCAACTGACTCGGCAACTGGACGAGCCGGCACGCAGTCAGGCACTGGCCATCTTCCAGCAGTATCTGGACTATTTGCATGCGGTCGCAGTATTGGAGCAGGACTTCCCGGTACTTGATGACCTCAACGCACTTTGGGCCCGCGAAGAAGCCGTTCAGCGTCTGCGCGCCAGCCTGTTCAGCGCTGAAGTACATCGCGCTTTTTTTGCCAGTGAAGAGGTGTACAACCGCTTCACGCTTGAACGGCTGGCGATAAATCGCAACCCGGATCTCACCCCATCGCAACGCGCCGACGACATTGAGGCGCTGCGGGAAAACCTGCCGAGCGAGATGCAGCAACTCCTGGTGCCGCAACTGCACCAGGAATTACGTCGGCAAACCCAAGCACTGAACGCAGGCAATGCCGACCCGCAAGCGCTGCGCGAACTAAGGCTCAACCTGGTGGGCACCGAGGCTACCGCTCGGCTTGAGACCCTGGACCAGCAACGTGCCGACTGGCAGCAACGAGTCGAACGCTTCAACCGCGAGCGCACCAGTATCCTGCAGCAACCCGGCCTGGCAGAGCAGGACAAGCAAGCCGCTATCGAAGCACTGCTGCAGCAAGGCTTTGCGCCCAACGAGCGGCTACGCCTATCGGGCCAGGGTAAAGGTTAGAGTCTGCGCACGTTAGCTGCCATACTCGGAGCTCAATACGCCCGAACCAGGAGGCAGCCATGCGCGCCGACGAGTTTCTTAAAAAGCACGGTCTGGATCAGGAAGAAGACAAGGATATCAGTCTGCGAGGTCAAGCCCTCGAGCGAGCGCTACACCCCGGTCGCCCGCACGCCGGGACGCCCCACGACTGGGAGGACTGGGAACGCTATCAGGCCGAAGAAAAAGCTAAAGCCGCACAGAGCAAAGCAGAGCTCAACAAGAAAGCAGATGACTAACGCCGCCAGATACGGGCTGATGCTACTGGGCGTGCTACTGCCATTGAGCACTCAGGCCAAGCCCGCTTATGCGCCAGAGGATATACTCGGCTGGTCAGCCAAGACCTTTGCGAAACCAACGCACTATGCGCTGGACACCAGCGCTTCCCCGCTAAGGTTACAGGCCGATTGCCGCAACGGCGAAGCCAGCGCGCTGTTTATCGAGCACCCCGTAGACCTGCGTGAAACACCGATTCTTAGCTGGTCATGGGCGGTGAGCGGCGTGTATTCAGGCCTGGATGAAACCAGCAAAGCCGGGGACGACTACCCGGTTCGCGTGTACGTAGTTAAAGATGGCGGGCTACTGCCGTGGCGCACATTCGCCGTGAACTACGTGTGGTCCAGCAGCCAACCGCAAGGCAGCCACTGGTCCAATGCGTTTACCGCAAACGCGCAGATGCTGGCGGTCCGCAGTGGCGCACCAGAGCATCCCGGGGAGCTGGTGTCTGAGCAGCGTAATGTGCGCGAAGACTTCAAGCGACTGCACGGCCAAGACCTGCAGCAAGTTGATGGTATTGCCTTGATGACCGACTGCGATAACGCCGGCCAGCCGGTTACCGGCTGGTACGGCGCCATTGAGTGGTTACCCGCTACTTCTGCACCCAGCCGCCATTAACCTGAATGTACTGACCTGACGGCGTGCGCTCGATCGCCTTCTGCCCGGCGATGGTTTCCACATCGCTGAGCGAAATCCCATTGCTCTTGGCCACGCGCTGGTACTCTTCCTTACGCGCAGCATTGATCTGCCGCGCCACTTCAGCGGCATTGCCACCACTGCTTACTACGCCCAGATACCCATTGGGCTGCTCACCAAGCTGACCGGCCTGCTTGGCTGCCGGCAAAGCTGTCATGGCTTCATTCAAGCTCAAGGCCCATGCTGCGCTGCTACCCAAGAAAAATAGCATGCACAATGTAAAAAGCGTTTTCTTGCCCATCGTCATAGTCCCTCTGCCAATGCGTGCTTAAAACAGCCCGCTGGATTCGTTGAACACTTCGTCCAATTGTTTATCTACCTTGATGTAAATCTCATGCTCGATCTTTACGTTCAGGTTGATATTAATTGGCTCGCTAGGAGCGGCCAGCTGCACCGTGGGACCCGCACAGGCCACCAACAGCAAACTCGACGCTCCAATCAACAACCCTCGCCAATGCATAGCTACTCCTTGTTGGGCTGCAGACGCTGCTTGAGCAGACGCTCCTGTACCCGTTGCTCGATGATATCGCTAACCTGACTGCTGAGCTGCAGACTGGTCAGCAGCGCCGGGATATTTTCCTCAAGATTTACGTTGAGGTTCACCTGACGCCCCTGCTGAAAATTCGGGTTACTGCCCTGTAGATTCAAGCCTAACTGCAGGGTGCCGTCCTCGGCATAATCCACCTGACTGCTAAGCACAGTGTAGTGAAAGTTATCCAGCGCTCCCGCCAACTGCCGCATACCGGCATTACTTTGCGCCAAACGCTGCAGCTTGTCGGACTGATAACGCAGCACACCACCTGGCTCGCGTGCAGCTACCGCACCCGCATCAATCATCAGCTCGCCGTCGCGCAACACCGCCGGCAAACGGCCATCCAGTGTGCCACGGCCGCTTAAACCCTCTGTAGGGTAGACTGCAAACAGGGTGTCCAGTTCAAGCCCCCGGATATCAAATGCCAGCCGTTGCTCTGGCGCCGCGAAATCCAACTCGCCTGGCTCGGCATTGACTTGCCCACCGAGCAGCTGCAACTGCAGCTGGTTGAGCTGCAAGCGCCCACTCATAGGATAGTCGACCTGCGCCGAGTAGCTCCCACCGGCCGTCAAAGGCCCCATTTCCAGTCCCGGATTCAGGCTCTCAAGAGTCAATGCAGAGGTGCTTAACTGCACCGCACCGCCTTGCATTTTGAACGCGACCGGCATGGTCAACCCACTGAAGGCGCTGCGATCATAAATACCCTTGACGCCCGACAAGCCGATTTCGCCCTGCACGCTGCTCCCGGAAATACTGCCGGACGCACTCAGCGATGCGTTGAGCTGACCACTGGACAGGCTCAGCAGCGGCGGCCACGCTACCAGCGTCTCAGCCAAGGGGTTGGCCGCGCGGAAGAATATCGGTTGCAGCGTAGCTTTGGCTTGCCAAGGGGTTGTCGCCGGCAGCTTGAAGTCAGTGTCCAGCGCGAGCTCGGCCGCATTGCGCACGCTACCCTGCCATGTCAGAGCGCCTTCGGTATAACGCCAATGCCCGTTGATACGCCAGGGCTGAAGCTTCAACTGGGGCTGGTGCAGTTGACCGATAATTCCGCTCAGCTGGCTTCCCACAGAGGGCCCGCTCGACTCCTGCCAATGCTGCGCGTAATTCAATTCTTTCAGCTGCATGCTCGCCTTGCGCAACCCAAGATCAGCCGCGCTCAACTGCAGCTCGGACCACGCCAAGGTGGTAGTGGATGCTGCTTGTAGCTGCACCCCTTGGCGATCCAGGGTGCCGCTCATCGGTGCCGCCAGATGCAGGTCACGCAGCCGCACATCCTGCTGTTGCCAACGGGCCAGCTGGAGATCAAGCACACTATCCAGCAGCTGTAACTGCCAATCCTGCTGCTGCGCCGATGGCAACAACAAGGCCATATCACCGGCCAATTGTGCATTCAGCCCCTTAGCACCTGACAGACCCAATACGCCGTGAAATGGCACCCTCTCCCCGGCCGCCAGCGCGATGCCAGACGCAGGAGACACCTGCAACTGCAGTTGCTCTGGCTGCAGGTCGCCGGGCAGCGCAAGGTTATCGGTCAACTGTAATCGTGCCAGCGTCAGTTGCGCATCACTCTGCAACACCTGCCAGCGGCCCTGATCTGCGCTTAGTGTTAGCACAAGCTCACCGCTCAGATCACCCCAGCCGGCCAGCGACAGGGGTTCTGGCAGAGCAAGCCGGGCGTCCAAAGCAACGCGACCGGCCAGCCAATCGACCCAGTCGACAGGCGCTTGCAAGGCGTGCATATCCCAATCCAGTGCGAGCTGTGCGCCCGGCGGGAACTGGCTGACGGGCAGACTGCCGAGCGTTACCCAATTGCCGAGATACTCATACAGGCCTGTGGTCTCTGGCCAGTCAGGTACCTGCAGGCTACCGCGCCACTGGTCACGCCCTAGCCAGTGTGACTCGATCTGCGCGACCACCTGCTGATTGATCAGCAGATCGCCCTGCAGCTGCAGCTGTTCGCCATCAGCCTGCACCTGCTGCTTTAACAGAAATAAATGCTCACCTGCCTGCAGCACAAGCTCGGCGCTGGCCTGCACTGGTTGTCCGCTAGCCAAATCTACCGCGGGGCGCTGCACCTGCAACGACCCGCCCAGCTCACAGAGTCCCGCTTGGCAAGGCAGTTCTACGCGCAGCACATCCACAGCAACCTGATCGGGTAACCAGTTGAGCAACTGCAGCCACAGCTCTGGGGCAGCCAGGCCGGTGCCCACCGCGCTAGCGCCAGCGGACGAGTCAGCGCGCGCTTTTAGGCTGAGTTGCAAGCTCGACACCTGCACCGCGCGCAACCGCGGACCATCTCGCCAACCTGGCACGAGATGCAGCTGTTCCACTGCCACCTGTCCTGTCGGTATAGCAAAGCTAATTTGCCCAAACTGCACGCCGCCGCGCTGCCAGCCAAGCTCTTGCCAACGCAGATCGTGCACGCCGGCATCGGTCAGCGCGCGCTGCGCCCAAAAGCAAGCGAGCGTCAGCGCCAACAGGGATAACAGCAGAAAAACGAATAGCACGCCGAGCGTTTTGCGCATGGCAGGTCTCATAACCGGGAGCAGATCACAGGTTAACACGCAAAAACGTCACCACGGTTGACCTGGCAAGGACAGTACCAACTATAATCCGTCCTCCCGGCTGTCGAGCGCCTCGATAAACCGTATAGAAAGGAACTACAGACAGGACGTCAAACGGAGAGCAATTTCCGGGCGTTCAGGCGTATTTTGTAGTCCGAACACTAAATCAAAGGAAAGAAAGTTTCATGAGTCCTATGAACTGGTACCTAGATGTTCTCAAGAACTATGCTGTCTTCCAAGGCCGCGCTCGCCGTAGCGAATTCTGGTATTTCACCCTGTTTCACTTCATTGCCATCGTAGTCCTCTCGGTTATCGACGGTGTGCTGGGAATAGCGTTGCTGTCCAGCATTTACGTTCTGGCTACGCTGATTCCGTCCTTGGCCGTTGCCGTGCGCCGCTTTCACGACACGGGTCGTAGTGGTTGGTGGGTATTGATTGCGCTGATCCCCTTTGTTGGCTCAATCATCTACCTGGTATTGATGTGCTTTGAAGGCGAGCCACAAGCAAACGCCTATGGCCCTAACCCCAAGGGTGAGACTGCAGGCCCCGTAGCCTCCTAAGTCTCAGGCCGGGCACGCAAACTAAGTGTCCGGCTGCCGTTTTCCTTGCGTATCCCCGCTGTAAGCCCCAGGCTATATTTCTCTTCAGCCACAACTTATTGCCATTATGTTCAGGTCTCGCCCGTTCAGCCGCCGCTACCCAGCGTTACTGCTTCTTGCCGTCGCATTGAGCGCCACACTCAGTTCCTGCCAAAGCATGCCGGAAGGCTTGTCCGTCACGGGCCCAGTGCGCTCCGCCGAGCGACTGGAAATACTGCGTGATCAGACCTATCAGAACGCGCAAGGCACCGATCTGGTAGACCAGGAAATATTCGATGAAGCGTTTCGTCTTATCGCTCAGGCGCGAAGATTGGTGGTTGTCGATATGTTCCTGTTCAACGCGTTCGCGGGTGAAGACAGCTACCGCCCGCTGTCCGACCAACTGACCAAGGCGTTAATCAGCGCCAAGCAACGTCATCCTGATATGCCGGTAGTCATGATTACCGACCCCTTCAATACTCTCTATGGCGGCCTGCGCGCACCCGAGCTGGAACAGCTGCGCGCTGCCGGCGTCGATGTTGTGCTCACCGACATAGACCGACTGCCTGCTTCAAACCCGGCCTGGACCGGTATCTGGCAATTGTGCTGCAGCTATCTAGGCAACAACACTGAGGGTGGCTGGTTACCTAACCCGGTCGGTCCGGGCAAAATTACCCTGCGCAGTTATCTGCATCTGGCCAACTTCCGCGCCAACCACCGCAAAACCCTGATCGTCGACAACGGCGACGACTGGCGCGCGCTGGTGACCTCGGCCAACCCCCACGACGCGAGTAGCCGCCACCACAACAGTGCCATTGTCTTCAGCGGCGCAGCGGCGCTGGATTTGTTGCAAACAGAGCGCGCCGCCGCACTGGTCTCGGGGTATACCGCAGCCGAAGACTGGCCAACCGCCCCCGATGCAGCCGGTAATCCAGATCTGCCACACATTCAGATACTGACCGAAGGCGCCATTGAGCGCTCACTGCTGGAACTGGTAGCGTCAGCGCAATCAGGCGACCAGCTGGACATGGAGATGTTCTATCTGTCCTCACGCCCGGTCATTGAGGCGCTGATCGACGCGCAAGCGCGCGGCGTGCAGGTGCGTGCCATTCTCGATGCCAACAGAGATGCCTTTGGTCGTGAGAAAAATGGTATCCCAAACCGGCAGGCTGCCTGGGACCTGCATGAGCAAGGCGTCGCCGTGCGCTGGTGCGCAACCACTGGCGAGCAGTGCCATCGTAAATGGATTCGGCTGGAGCGCAGCCAGGGGATAACCGAGGTGATCAGTGGGTCGGCCAACTTTACTCGCCGTAACCTGCATGATCTGAATCTGGAAACCAGCGTACGGCTTACTACCCAAGCTGATAACCCGGAGATAGTTGCCATGCGCGCGGGCTTTGAAAAGGCCTGGAGAAACAGCGATGGCGGCATTCACAGCCTGCCCTACAGCGCCTTTGCTGATAATAGCTATTGGCGTTACGGGCTCTATCGCTTTATGGAAGCCAGCGGCCTGTCTACCTTCTGACAGACCGCTGATCAGTCGTAAGCTAGCTCAGCTCAGCAAAGCAGTCAGCGATGATATCCATACCCGCCTGCACTTCCACATCGGTGGCGGTCAGTGGCACCAGGATACGGATAACGTTGCCGTACTGTCCGCAGGACAAAAGAATCAATCCCTTCTCGCGAGCCTTGACCACCAACTGAGCGGTTAGCTCGGCGTGCGGGCCACCATCACTGGTAAAGAGTTCGCAGGCCACCATGGCGCCCAGCCCGCGTACGTCACCAATGCGCTTGTCGGTCGCGGCGATATCTCGCAAACGCCCACTGATCAGTTCGCCCAGGGTACGGCTGCGGGCCAGCAGATTCTCTTCTTCAAAGACCTCGAGTACCGCCAGTGCGGCGGCACAGGCCAACGGATTACCCGCATAGGTGCCGCCCAGGCCACCCGGTGCGATGGCATCCATTGCCTCGGCACGACCACAGACACCCGCTACCGGGAAGCCACCAGCAATGGATTTAGCGAAGGTAGTCAGATCTGCCACCACGCCCATTTGCTCCATCGCAAAAAAGCTGCCGGTACGTCCGGCGCCAGTTTGCACCTCATCTGCGACCAAAAGGATACCGTGCAGATCGCATAGCGCACGCAGCTTGGTCATGAATGCCTGACTGGCAACATAGAAACCACCTTCGCCCTGGACCGGCTCGATCACGATCGCGGCGATATCCTGCGGCTGGGCATCGTTCTTGAAAATACGCTCAATGCTCGCAATCGCGTCGTCATCGCTAACGCCATGCAGCGGGCAGGGAAACAGCGCGCGATAAACGCCGCCCGGCATCAACCCCATACCTGCCGAGTAGGGCGCCACCTTGCCGGTCATCGAGAGCGTCATCATGGTGCGGCCGTGGTAGGCGCCGGTGAAGGCAATCACGCCCGCCCGACCGGTCGCCGCGCGGGCAATCTTCACCGCATTTTCCAGCGCTTCCGATCCCGTGGTCACCAATAGCGTCTTCTTCACGAAGTCGCCGGGCACCAGCTCGTTAAGCTTCTCGCACAGTTCGATGTAGGGCTCATACGCCAGCACCTGAAAGCAGGTATGCGTGAATTGCTCCATCTGTCGCTTCACCGCATCCATGATCTTGGGGTGACGGTGCCCGGTATTCAACACGGCTATGCCACCGGCAAAATCGATATACTGCCGGCCTTCCACATCCCACACAGTGGCGTTTTCGGCCCGTTGAACAACCAACGGATGAATCTGGCTCACTCCGCGGGCAACTGCAGCATTGCGTCTCTGCATCAAGGACTCATTCGTCTTGCTCATAACTGCCTCGCACTCATAAATGGGAGTCAGGCTCCCGTGAAGTCGAAACTAGAGCGGCTCAGATGCCGCCCAGACACAAATACTTGATCTCAACGTATTCCTCGATGCCGTACTTGGAGCCCTCACGGCCGAGACCGGATGACTTCATGCCGCCAAAGGGCGCTACCTCGGTAGAGATCAGCCCGGTATTGATGCCCACCATGCCGTACTCCAGTCGCTCCGCCACACGGAATACCCGGCTCAGATCGCGCGCATAGAAGTAAGCAGCGAGGCCAAACTCGGTATCGTTGGCCTGACGTACCACGTCCGCTTCATCGCTGAAGCGGAACAACGGCGCCAGCGGGCCGAAGGTTTCCTCACGGGCAACCAGCATGCTGCTGTCGACGTTGGTGATAATGGTCGGTTCAAAAAAGTTGCCGCCCAGCGCATGCGGCTTACCACCGGCCAGGATCTCAGCGCCCTTGCCAATAGCGTCAGCCAGATGCCGCTGCACCTTGTCTACCGCATTACCATCAATCAGGGGCCCGGTGGTCACACCAGCCTCGCTACCATTACCCACTTTGAGCTGAGCAACTGCAGCCGCCAACTTCTCAGCAAAAGCATCGTAGACCGAATCCTGCACATAGATGCGATTGGCACAGACGCAGGTCTGACCGGCATTGCGGTACTTTGAAATCATCGCGCCTTCAACGGCGGCGTCCAGGTCAGCATCATCAAAGACGATAAAGGGCGCGTTACCACCCAACTCCAGCGATAGTTTTTTCAGGCTGGGTGCACACTGCTCCATCAGCTTGATGCCCACGCCGGTCGAGCCGGTAAACGACAGTTTGCGCACAATAGGGTTGCTGCACAGCTCACCGCCCACGTCGCGTGAGGCGTCTACATCGGCGGTAATGACACTGAACAGGCCGGCAGGCAGGCCAGCCTGTTCAGCCAGCAAAGCCAATGCCAGCGCAGAGAAAGGCGTCTGCGGTGCCGGCTTCAGCACCATAGCGCAGCCAGCTGCCAGCGCCGGGCCGGCCTTACGAGTAATCATTGCAGCAGGGAAGTTCCAGGGCGTAATCGCAGCAGTGACACCAACCGGCTCTTTTTGCACGAGAATGCGCTTGTCCGCCTGATGGCCTGGGATGACATCGCCATAGATGCGCTTGGCTTCTTCACCAAACCACTCCAGAAAAGAGGCAGCATAGGCGACTTCACCTCGGGCTTCGGTCAGCGGCTTGCCCTGCTCAGCGGTCATGATGCGCGCCAGATCCTCTTGATGCTGCAGCATCAGCTCGAACCATTTGCGCAGCACCTGCGCGCGTTCTTTGGCCGTGCGCTCACGCCAAGCCTGTTGCGCCTGCTGCGCGGCTTCAATAGCGCGTCGCGTCTCCGCCGCCCCCATATTCGGCACACTGCCCAAACGCTCGCCATTGGCCGGATTGAATATCTCGGTTCGAGCACCGCTGTCGGCCTCGCACCAGCTACCATTAACAAAGGCTTGTTGGCGAAAAAGCTCGGGGCAGTGTAGTTCCATTTAATAAGTCCTCATCTAGAGCGAAAATCGAGCATGCGTAACGCATTTAAAACATCGATGTTTGAAATTTCAAACATGCTATGCGCAGCGCTGCGATCAGGCAATACCCCGGATGAGAAAAAACAGCGAGAAGGGAATAAAGCAATACAGAAGGATACGGTCAGGTGAACGGCCTGCAAGAAAGCAGGCCGAGAACACCAGGATCAGGCCGCCGTTTCGCCCTCGAAGAGCTCGGTAGGCGTACTTTGACCGTCCTCCAACAGACCTGCCACACGCTGCAAACTGGCCAACAACATAAGTTGCTCCCAATCAGCGAGTTTGCCAAAACGATCAAGGAAAGGCGACGGCAGCAGTGCAGGCTCAGCCTGAATCACAGCCACGCCTTTTTCACTGAGTGCCAAGTGGACTTTGCGCTTGTCACTTTTACTACGAATACGCTGCAGCAACTCGCGATTTTCCAGCCGGTCGATGATGGTGCTCAAGGTCGCTTGCGACACGCTGACCTGTTTAGCCAAGTCACCCAGAGTACTTTCACCCATCGCCTTGATACTGTGCAGGATCAACAGCTGAATAGGTGTTAGCCCGCTGTGGCGACCAAGTCGTTTGGCGTGAATCTCACTGGCTCGCTGTAAACGGCGCAGCGCCAGATATAAATCGTGCATCATGTGCATAAAAAACTCCCGGCCAGCGCCGTAAAAACAGGCAGCATTTTGACACAAAGCCTAAATATTACAGTAGTAACTAGATGCATTTTCTGCAAAGCCGCTGCACGCCGCTTTAGCGGCAATTAAAGACAAAAAAGCATCGCAATATCGTAGATTATTACACGTATTTTATTTTTACTTCAAAGTAATTATCTTGCCAGTGAAAATTCTTTACTGGTTGTTGCGCATTTTTCTAAAGAATTAACCATGCGGTATGCGCGGTCTTTCCCGCTACTGACACAAGCAACACACTGCTAGACTGCAGCCACAGAACATCGCTTCGCTCCTACAATCGCCTTAACCAAAAGCGAAATCACATGACCCATCGCACCGCCACCGTCGCCGCTATTCTGGCCACGCTCGCCGGCCACGTCAGCGCTGCTGAGAGCAGCCTGAAGCTACCCACCCAGACCATACTTGGCACAGATCCAGCGGCAGCCAACGACCGATTGCCGTCCGCCAGCAGTCATATCGACAGCGATCAGATTAGCCCTTACAGCCTGGGTGCCAATCTCTCCGAGTCGCTGCAACGCTCGCCTGGCATACTCGCGCTGAATCGTCAGAACTACGCGCAAGACGTGCAGATATCCTCTCGCGGCTTCGGCGCGCGCGCCCAGTTCGGCGTGCGTGGCGTGCGCTTGATTCAGGATGGCATTCCGCTGACCATGCCGGACGGCCAAGGCCAGCCAGCGCTCTTTGACCTCGACGGCATGCAATACTTCGATGTGCTGCGTGGTCCGCTGAGCGCCCTTTATGGCAATGCGTCAGGCGGAATCATTCAGGGCTTCACCGAGGCAGCTCCGCTACATCCAACACTCGACAGCCGCAGCGCCATTGGTAGCGACAACCTCTGGCGTTCACGCTTGAAGTACGGCGGCCAGCATGGCGACCTCAGCATCAACGCCAACGTGTCCCGACTGGAAACCGATGGCTATCGCGATCACAGTAAAGCGCAGCGCGACATGGCCAATTTGCGCCTGGGCTGGGACATCGACGATGCCTCCAGTCTGACGCTGCTGCTCAATAGTCTTGATCAGCCTGAGACACAGGACCCGTTAGGGCTTACAGAAGAATCTTTGAAAGAAGATCGACGTCAGCCTGGAGGAGCCGCAGTAGCGTTCGATACACGAAAATCCGTCCAGCACGAGCAGATTGGCCTCAATTATCAGCGGCGCCTAACCAATGACGACCAACTTACAGTGATGATTTACGGCGGCCAAAGGGATGTACAACAGTACCTTGGGTTCGCCGGCGGAGGGTCGTCGCAGGGAGGTGGCGTAATCGAACTAGACCGAAAGTTCGGCGGTGGTGAGCTGGGGTGGCAACGTCAGACCGAATTGTTCAACCTGCCAGTAGAGCTGGCCGCAGGTCTGACTTACGGCTACCAAGGAGAGGGTCGCAAGGGCTTCGCCAACAACGGCGACGACAAGGGCGATCTTAAACGTGACGAGTTCAACCGGGTCGACAGCAAAGAAGCCTATCTGATCAGCACTTGGGCGTTGACCAACCAATGGAGCCTAACCGCTGGCTTTAGACACAGCCGGGTAGAGTTTGAGTCTGAAGACGATTTCCTCAGCGATGGGAGTGATGACAGCGGTAGCGTTGATTACCAACAAACCACACCAGCGCTGGGCATCAGCTATCAATGGAGCCCAGCTCTCACTTTATATGCTGCGGCCGGACAAGGCTTTGAAACGCCGACCTTCCAGGAACTCGCCTACCGCCCTAGCGGAAGCGGTTTGAATTTCGACCTGCAGCCCAGCGAGTCGCGCAATGCCGAGGCCGGTTTAAAATTTCGCCACGGCAATACCCGATTAGATGCCGCGGTATTTTATACACGTGTCGAAGATGAAATCGTCACTGGCGCGCTCCAAGACAACGTAGGCCGCTCTACTTATGCAAACGCGGGACAGTCAAACCGACAAGGCTTGGAATTCGCCTTAGAACAACGCCTTGCCTACGGTTTTAATGCTTATTTAGCGTACACCTACCTGGAAGCTAAGTTCGACGAGTATATCCATAGCGATGGTCAAGATTATTCCGGTAATTACCTGCCCGGCGTACCGCGCCACAGCCTTTACGCCGAGCTGGAGTGGGCACCATCAAACGGCTTTAGCACCGCATTGGAAGCGCAAAGCCTGAGCCAGCGTTACGCCACCGATGACAACCAGTCCAAAGCGCCTGGCTATGCCGTTTTCAACTGGCGCGCCGGCTACCGACAGGAACTGGGCAGTTGGGCCCTGGAGCCTTTTGCGCGCATCGACAACCTGGCCGACAAGCAGTACATAGGCTCACTGATCGTCAACGGGGCAGTGTCTCGTTACTACGAGCCAGCACCGGAGCGGAACTGGTTGGTGGGCGTTGGTTTGCAGTATCGCTGGGACTGATCGTCCCGCGATACCGACCCTTGTTTCAATCAAGGCTCCGCAATCGGCCAGGTACCGCGCAACATCGAGCGGCGCCTGGCAGCAGGTCTGGTTAGCCGGATGCGCTTCCCTTGCGTCCGCTGCCCACCCAAAAAGGGCTAATCGGCCCGACGGGGCAACGTATCCTGCTCCAGCCCCGCCTGATCCACCGCCACTGCAGCAAAAGCGCCGCGCCGCCAGGCGAGTACCACAAACACCAAGGCGGCAATAGCCATCATCATGGGCAAAGCATGAGTATTGAGCCACTGACTGGCCGCGCCAGTAGCGACTGGCCCGAGCAGGCAGCCTAGCCCCCAGAGCATGGCGATATGGGCGTTGGCGCGCACCAGAGCATCGTCACGAAAGCGCTGACCCACCAGAATTATCGATAAGGTATACAGACCACCAGCGCTCGACCCAAAGAGCACCAGCACCGGCCAGATCAACACTGTATGCAGCACAAAAGGCATTGCCAGGCTACTCAGCAGCAAGATCACACCACAGAATTTAAACAGCGCCGTGCGCGAGAACTTATCAGCCGACCAGCCAATCGGCACCTGCAATATGGCATCACCCACGACCACAGTACTGACCATTATCAGCGCCAGCTGCTGGGCGAATCCCTCGCGAATCAAATAGACCGGCAGCAGCGTTAGCGTCATGGTTTCAAAGCCAGCGAACAACACCATGGCCCAGGCAATCGCTGGCATGCTGCGAACAAACTGACGAAGGCCACGTCCGGCGCCAGCGGCGGCATCAACCACCGGGGCACCAGATACGCAGAACAGCAGGCCGACGCCGCCAACCAGCAACGCTGTCGCCAGCCAGAAACCGCCATCACCTTCAGTACCGATAAAACCAAGCAGCAGCGGACCGCACAATTGACTAAGCGCGAACGCGCTGCCGTATACCGCAACCAGCCGTCCACGCAGACGATCGACTACCAATTGATTGATCCAGCTTTCGCCGATCACGAAGGTGACGGTCAATGAGATACCCAGCACCAGACGCAACAACAGCCAGACCGCATAGCTCGGCCAAACCGCCAGCAGCACGACAGAGACCGCACTGCAGGCCATAACCAGGCGCAGGGCATTCTCCGAGCCGAGTTGCCCCGCCAGCCGTCCGGTGAGTTTCGCGCCCAACACAATACCGACTGCCGGCATACCCGCCATAACACCAATGGCAAAGGTGCTGTAACCCCATTCGTGCAGACGCAAGGAAACCAGCGGCAAGGTAACGCCAAGCGCCAGCCCGACAATTACCACTGCCGCCGTTACGATGCCGTAGGCCTTCCAATTCATAAATGAGTCCGAAAAAAACAAAAAACGACGGCCAGCCGCACACCCAAGAGCAAAAACTGACCGCCGCATCTAGCTTCTAGCTTCTAGCTTGCGACTTGTAGCTTGTGGCTTGTGGCTCGAGATTTGCCGCTTGCCGCTACTTAAAGCTTGATCCAGGTCGACTTCAGCTCGGTGTACTTATCAAAGGCGTGCAGCGACTTGTCGCGGCCGTTACCCGACTGTTTGAAACCACCGAAGGGCGCCGTCATGTCGCCGCCATCGTACTGATTGACCCATACGCTGCCGGCACGCAATGCCCGGGCGGCGCGATGCGCCTTGGAAAGATCCGCCGTCCAGACCGCTGCCGCCAGACCATAGATGGTGTCGTTGGCAATACTCATCGCCTCATCAAAGTCAGTGAAGCTAATCACCGACAGTACCGGCCCAAAGATTTCTTCGCGGGCGATGCGCATACTGTTTTTTACATCGGCAAAAATAGTCGGCTCAACAAACAGACCGCCGGTTTCTTCCATCACCCGGTTGCCGCCCATAACCAGTTTGGCGCCGTCCTCGCGACCGGCTTCGATATAGCGCAGCACGGTCTCGATTTGGGTCGTGTCCACCAAGGCGCCAACAGCGGTATTGGGGTCCAGCGGATGGCCCGGTGCCCAGTTGGCTTTCAGCGCAGCAGCGACCTTCTCGACAAAGGCATCCTTGATTGACGCCTCTACCAGCAAACGCGAACCGGCGGTACAGACTTCGCCCTGATTAAAGGCAATTGCGCTGGCAGCGGCCTCTGCTGCGGCATCCAGGTCCGGCGCGTCAGCGAAGACCACATTCGGGCTCTTGCCACCGGCCTCCAGCCAAACGCGCTTCATGTTGGATTCACCGGCGTAAATCATCAGCTGCTTGGCCACGCGCGTTGAGCCGGTAAAGACGATGGTATCAACATCCATATGCAGCGCCAGCGCCTTGCCCACGGTATGACCATAGCCCGGCAAGACGTTAAGCACGCCTGCCGGAATACCGGCTTCGAGCGCCAGCGCGGCGATACGGATGGCCGTCAGCGGGGATTTCTCGGAGGGCTTGAGTATCACCGAGTTGCCAGTGGCCAAGGCCGGGCCGAGTTTCCAGCTCGCCATCAGCAGCGGAAAATTCCAGGGCACAATAGCCGCCACCACGCCGATCGGCTCGCGGGTAATCAAGCCCAGCTCATCGTGCGCAGTGGGTGCAACTTCGTCATATACCTTATCGATCGCCTCAGCGGACCAACGAATCGAGTTAGCCGCGCCGGGAATGTCCACGGTCGTCGAGTCACCAATCGGCTTGCCCATATCGAGGGTTTCCAGCAGCGCCAGCTCTTCACAGTGCTGGTCGAGCAGATTGGCAAAACGCTGCATCACCCTCTTGCGCTTGGCTGGCGCCTGACGCGACCAGACACCGCTGTCAAACACGGCACGGGCGTTGGCGACAGCCTGATCGGCGTCGGCCTGATCACAACTGGCAACCTGCGCCAACACGCGGCCATCGATCGGCGATACACACTCAAACGTCTCGCCGCTGGCGGCGCCTTGATACTGGCCGGCAACAAACGCCTGCCCCTGAATCTGCAGGGCGGCAGCGCGCTGCTCCCAATCCTGACGGCTTAAAGATGCTGACATGACAGTGACCTCTGTGAAGAACACCACACTTGGGTGTCCGAAAAAATGGACGGGCAATGTCGGCCACAGTAATAAGGCACGATTTAAAATTCAATATATTTGACACGAAACCCATCAGATACCGGCCAATTTCTTTTAATACCCCCTTTTTCGTTTGTTATTTTTGACATAGACTTTGCCCAAGTTACGACTTACATCGCCACCAAAGGCTGCCCGCACCCACCATGTCCAACGGCACCCGCCAGGAAGGTCACATGAACAGCATGCAACAACCCCCGTCTGCCCAGCAGGATCTCAGTCTCGATCCGTTCTGGATGCCTTTTACCGCCAATAGACAGTTCAAGGCACGTCCGCGTCTGCTGACCAGCGCCGAGGGCATGTTCTATACCGACGTGGAAGGCCGTCAGGTAATCGATGGCACATCTGGCCTCTGGTGCTGCAACGCTGGCCATGGCCGTCGCGAGATCGCTGAGGCGGTGAGCAAACAAATCCATACCATGGACTATGCTCCCACTTTCCAGATGGGCCATCCGCTGCCATTCCAACTGGCCGAACGACTGGTCGAGCTGGCACCTGCTGGCCTGGATCGGGTGTTCTACACCAACTCCGGATCAGAGTCGGTCGATACCGCGCTAAAAATTGCCCTCGCCTACCAACGCGCTATTGGCCAAGGCACCCGTACCCGCCTGATCGGCCGTGAGCTGGGCTACCACGGCGTTGGCTTCGGCGGCATTTCAGTCGGCGGCATGGTCAATAACCGCAAGGCTTTCGGCGCATTGATACCCGGTGTCGATCACCTGCCGCACACCCTGGACCTGGAACGCAACGCCTTCACCCAAGGGCTACCGCAGTTTGGCATGGAGCGCGCGGATGCACTCGAAGCGCTGGTTACCTTGCACGGCGCAGAAAATATCGCCGCGGTAATCGTCGAGCCGATGTCAGGCTCTGCCGGGGTGATATTGCCACCCAAGGGCTACCTGAAGCGGCTGCGTGAGATCACTACCAAACATGGCATCCTGCTGATTTTTGACGAAGTGATCACCGGCTATGGCCGTGTCGGCGCACCCTTTGCTGCGCAGCGCTGGGATGTCACGCCCGACATCATGACTACTGCCAAGGGTCTGACCAACGGCGCCATCCCCATGGGTGCGGTCTTTGTCAGCAATGCCATTCACGACGCCTTCATGCAGGGCCCGCCGGGTGCCATTGAGTTTTTCCACGGCTACACCTACTCCGGTCACCCAGTCGCCGCTGCGGCGGCAATGGCAACGCTGGACATCTACGCCCGTGACGGTCTGTTGACCCGCGCTGCCGAACTGGAGAGCTACTGGGCCGAATTGCTCCATGGCCTCAAAGACCTGCCCAACGTGATCGATATTCGTAATACCGGTCTGGTCGGCGCCATCCACTTGTCAAGCCGCGAGGGTGCGCCGGGTGCGCGTGGTTATGAAGTATTCGATAGCTGCTTCTGGCACGGCGCAATGATTCGCTGCACCGGTGACATTCTGGCCATGTCACCGCCGCTGATCGCAGAAAAGCAGGATCTGGACCGTCTGATCGAGATTGTCAGCAAGGTCATCAAGCAGACCGCCTGACCCCTTATTCCCCTTATTTAATCGCCCGGCTAACGGCCGGGCATTCACTTACAACTTCTGGTGACTTTCAATGACACTGCAATTGACCCATTACATCAACGGCCAGCGCAGCGCTGCCAGCGCGCGCACCCAGGCCACCTTTGACCCCGCTACCGGGCAACAACGCGGCGAAGTCTCGCTTGCCAGCGCCAGCGAAGTAGAACACGCCATTGCCAATGCCAAGGCGGCCTTCCCCGCCTGGGCTGCTACCACGCCGCTAAACCGCGCGCGCGTGCTGTTCAAATACAAGGCTCTGCTCGAAGCCCACGCCGACGAGCTGGCCGAACTGATCACCCGCGAGCACGGCAAGGTATTCGATGACGCCAAGGGCGAGCTCACGCGCGGCATCGAAGTGGTCGAGTTTGCCTGTGGCATCCCGCACCTGCTCAAAGGTGAACACAGCGAACAGGTTGGTGGTGGCGTCGATGCATGGTCACTGAACCAGGCGCTCGGTGTGGTTGCCGGTATTGCGCCGTTCAACTTTCCGGCTATGGTCCCCATGTGGATGTTCCCCATCGCCATCGCCTGCGGCAACACCTTCATCATGAAGCCGTCCGAGAAAGACCCGAGCGTCCCTATGCGTCTGGCCGAGCTACTGACCGAAGCGGGACTGCCGAACGGCGTATTCAACGTGGTCAACGGTGACAAGGAAGCGGTCGACGTACTGCTGACGCACCCCGACGTACAAGCCGTCAGCTTCGTTGGCTCCACGCCAATCGCTGAATACATTTATGCCACTGGCTGTGCCCATGGCAAGCGCGTACAAGCACTGGGCGGCGCCAAGAACCATATGGTGGTCATGCCCGATGCGGACATCAACCAGACAGTAAACGCACTCATGGGTGCCGCCTACGGTAGCGCCGGCGAGCGTTGCATGGCCATCTCCGTCGCGGTCGCGGTCGGTGATGTCGGCGACAAGCTGATTGCCGCGCTGGAGCCCAAGATCAGAGAGCTGAAAATCGGCAACGGTATGGATGCCGGTATGGAAATGGGTCCGCTGGTATCTGCCGCGCACCGCGACAAGGTCAAGGGCTATGTCGACCAAGGTGTCGCCGAAGGCGCAAAATTGGTGGTTGATGGTCGCGATGCAGTGGTCGCAGGTCACGAGCAGGGCTACTTCATCGGTGGCTGCCTGTTCGACAATGTCACCGCCGACATGGTGATCTACCAGGAAGAGATTTTTGGCCCGGTTCTGTGCGTTGTCCGCGTACCCGATTACGCCAGTGCAGTAAAACTGATCAACGACCACGAGTTTGGCAACGGCACCGCCATCTTCACCCGTGACGGTGACTGCGCTCGCCAGTTCTGCAATGAAATTCAGGTAGGCATGGTCGGCGTCAATGTGCCGATCCCGGTTCCTATGGCCTTCCACAGCTTCGGCGGCTGGAAGCGCTCACTGTTTGGTCCTCTGCACATGCACGGCCCAGATGGCGTGCGCTTCTACACCAAGCGCAAAGCCATTACCTCACGCTGGCCAACCGGCATTCGCGCAGACGCCGAATTCGCCATGCCCACCATGAAGTAAGTCAAACGCCCCGGCCATAGCGCCGGGGCTTTTCATTGCCAGACCGGAGCCCGATAAATGACGATCAACAGCATCATCGATTTCGCCACCGCCGACACCCCGGCAGAACACTACCGCCCAGATGCAGCCAAAGTGCTCAAAGGCGACCCCGCGCAGAATGTGCGCAATCATTACAGCAGCCCGGACCAGCAGTTTTCTGCGGGCGTATGGGAATGTGAACCAGGGCAATGGCAGGTCAGTTACAGCGAGCACGAGTACTGTGAAATCCTTGCCGGCGAATCCATCCTGCATGACGATCAAGGCGGTAGCCGCACCGTGCGTACCGGTGATCGCTTCGTGATACCCGCCGGTTTTTCCGGTACCTGGGAGGCGGTGTCGCCGACCCGCAAGGTGTACGTCATTTTTGAACCAACCAGCAGCAACGGCCTATAGCCGCTGGCCATAGGCCGCAGTTGACGCCAAGGCTACAAGCTTCTAGCTTGAAAGGTGCGACTCGCTGCGGGATTGACCCTTGATACGCTCACTATTGTGCCTTTGCCTGACCGCGCTGCTGACGCTACAAAGTCAGCAGTTGATGGCAGCAGAACCCCCAGTGGAATTCGGTTTGGCCGACTTTCCGCCCTATTTCTATGTCGATGAACAAGGCGAGCCCGCAGGCGCGGTTCGCACCCTCGCCGACGCTTTGTTCGCCGAAGCAGGGCTAAGCTACCATCTGCGCGATTATCCACCAGCTAGGCTGTATAACCGCCTCAAGAGTGGCGATACGCAGATCACCATGGCTGCCAAAGACCACCCTGAGTTCAGCGCATTCGCCTTGCAGGGCAAGCTCCCCTTGCTTAGCCTCAAACTCAACGTCTATCGGCACGTGGAAGCTCCGCCGATCCGCAACCTGCGCGACCTGGCTGGCCATAGCGTGATACTGATCGGCGCCTATACCTATGGCGCACTCAGCCAAGCGCTGCAAGACCCACAGCTAGGGGTAACCCTGACGCGAGCAGCAACCCATCAGTCCGCACTGCAAATGCTGCTGCACCGCCGGGCTGAATACCTGATCAACTATTCAGACCCCATGACCCTGCCGATGCGGACCGTCCCGCAAGGGCAAATAGTGGTAGAACCCTTGTCCCGGATCGAAGTCTATCTCTTCGTATCCAAGGCAACAGCACAGGCAGAAGCACTGCGCGATCAACTAGACGACGCCCTACTGAGACTCAGAGAGAGCGGCGGCTGCGGCGCATACTGGATGCTGCCCAATACGCCAACTAGCCCGCACGGAACCAGCAATTACAAAAACACTGTGGTCTGAACGTGACCAAGCAGTTACAGTTTTCGTCATCATTTGACATCAGAAAATCAAATATACCGTTCCGAACGCCGGAGACTGCCTGTTCATCTGTGCTCACCGCCCGATGCGACCGCTCCGATTCCGTTCAGCCCACCCGAGGCACAGGGACACAGTGAGGAGTCTTGCGTGATGTCGCGTTTACCGGTCATTGTCGGCTTTGGCGGATACAACGCCGCCGGCCGAAGCTCATCCCACCACGGCTTCCGCCGGATGGTGATCGAATCACTGCCCGCCGCCGAGCGCCAGCAGACACTGGTCGGCCTGGCCGTTCTGATGAAGCTGGTCCGGGTTGAAAACGAGCAGTATCTGGATGCCGACGATCAGCCTCTGAGCGAGGCCGACATCGAACAACGCTTCGGTCAGCAGATACTCGATGGCACCCTGGTGCGCCGGATTGAAAAACGCCACCTGGATGTAGACGCCGCCCACTGGCAAAAGAACCTGACCATTACCGGCGAAGCAGGCAAGCCCTTCTCCTTTATCACCTTGAGCAAGCAGCTCCCCGAGCCGTTGCCAAGCGACTGGGCGGTAGAAGCACTGAACGATACCGACGTCATGGTCACCGTTTATGACGGCTGTGACATCAAGGTCGATAGCTATCGCTCACTAACGGTCAAATCCGCCGGTCAACTGCCCAGCGGCATGGAGCCGGGTGAACTCTATGCCTCGCGCTTCCATCCACGCGGTTTGCAGCTGACCATAGTCGCTGCTACCGATGCCCTGCGCTCGGTGGGCATTGAGTGGCAAACCATCGCTGATGCAGTCGAGCCCGATCAAGTCGCCGTATTTGCCAGCAGCGCCATGAGCCAGTTGGATGAAAACAGTTTTGGCGGCTTGATGCAGTCGCGCCTCAAAGGCAACCGCGTCAGTGCCAAGCAGCTGGCTCTGGGACTCAACAGCATGCCTGCCGACTTCATCAACGCTTATATCCTTGGTAGCGTCGGTACCACGGGCGCGATTACCGGCGCCTGTGCCAGCTTCCTGTATAACCTGCAGAAAGGCAGTGACATGATCACCAGCGGCCGCGCCCGCGTGGTGCTGGTCGGCAATGGCGAGGCGCCTATTACTCAGGAGTGCATCGAGGGCTACGGCGCCATGGGCGCATTAGCCACCGAAGACGGTCTGCGCCAGGTAGGCGGTCAGGAAGAGGTCGACTTCCGTCGCGCCAGCCGCCCGTTTAGTGCCAACTGCGGGTTCACTCTGGCCGAGTCCGGCCAATTCTTTGTACTGATGGACGATGCGTTGGCCATCGAACTCGGCGCCGATATTCACGGCGCCGTGCCCGATGTCTTCATCAATGCCGACGGCTTCAAGAAGTCCATCTCGGCCCCCGGTCCGGGCAACTACCTGACCATGGCCAAGGCCGTGCACAGCGCCATGCAGATCGTCGGTCCGGACGCCGTCAAGGAACGCAGCTTTGTGCACGCACACGGCTCCAGCACCCCGGCCAACCGCACCACCGAGTCAGAAATTCTCGACCGCGTCGCCGATGCCTTTGGCATCAATAACTGGCCGGTTGCCGCAGCCAAGGCCTATGTCGGCCACTCGCTGGCCAGTGCCAGTGCCGACCAGTTGATGGCCACGCTCGGCAGCTTCCGCTATCAGATTATTCCCGGCATCAAGACCATCGATGCGGTTGCCGACGACGTGCATCAAACCCATCTGCAAATCAGCACCCAGGATGTCGATCGCCAGAGCAAGCCACTGGAAGTTGCCTTCATCAACTCCAAAGGTTTTGGTGGCAACAACGCCAGCGCCCTGGTGCTCGCGCCCAGCGTGGTAGAGCGCATGCTTGCCAAGCGCTATGGTGAAGCTGTGTTTGCCGATTACCGCGCCCGCCGGGAACAGACCCGCGCCAATGCCGCTGCCTACGAACAGCGTGCGCTCAAGGGCCAGCTCGATATCATCTATAACTTTGGCCAGGGCATGATCGACGAGCACGAGATTGTGATCAGCGATACGGACATTAGTATTCCGGGATTCAGTAAGAAATTGAGTTTCCGCAAGGATGAGCGGTTTAAGGATATGCTGGACTGAGGTTTAGTATTTGCGCTATCGGAGCCCTGGCCATTTTTGGCTGGGGCTTTTTTGTATCGCCTATCAACATCGGTCACAGCCTCACACAATGAGCTCAACCTTGTCTTGATAGAACGGCACGCATTTATTGAACATGGGAGCGCCTAGCCTGAGGAGCATAGCGACGAGTTCCGCAGGCGCGCTAAACACCGAGTAACGCACAGAAGCAGCAGGCCAGCTTGGCTGGGGACGCCCTTGCTGGCGAAAAACATGCGTGAAAACGACAGAAATATCTAACCACCCTCTCCAAAACAGGCTTTGACCTCGGATCGCGAGAAGCAAAAGACCAACTGGCTCATCAACTTACTCTGCTGATGAGCCAATCAAGCCAGCGTGCTCAAGCACCCTCTCAAGCCGCCTCATCCAACTTCGCCAACCAGACCGCCTGCTCAACCTCCGGCAACATACTCGCGGTAATGCTGTTGCGCGCCAGCGCAATCGCCTGCTCGCGCGTCATATCCAGCGCATCCCGCACGGCGACAAAGTTGGCCAGCATGTAACCGCCAAAATAGGCCGGGTCATCGGAGTTGATGGTGACTTTCACGCCCTGATCCAACAGTTGCAGAATGTTGTGGTCCTGCATCTGCGCAAAGACTTTCAGCTTGGTGTTGGAGAGCGGGCAGACGGTGAGTGGCGTCTGTTCGGCAATCAAGCGCTCGACCAGTACCGGATCTTCTACGCAACGTACGCCGTGGTCGATACGGATGACGCGCAGCAAATCCAGCGCCTGCCAGATGTAATCTGCGGGGCCTTCCTCGCCAGCGTGAGCCACCGCCTGCAAACCCTGTTCGCGCGCCATATCGAATACCCGTACAAAGCCCTCGGGCGGATTGCCGTGCTCGGCACTGTCGAGGCCTACGGCAACAAAGTGTTCGCGCAGGGGCAAGGCTTCCTGCAGAGTCGCGATGGCTTCATCCTCGCTCAGGTGGCGCAAGAAACTGAGAATAAGCCGCGAGCTGATGCCCAGCTGGGCCTGCCCGTCAGCCAGTGCCCGGCTAATCCCCTTGAGCTGGGTCGCGATGGCAATACCGCGCTCGGTGTGCGTCTGTGGATCAAAGAAGGGCTCGACATGCACCACGCCATCGGCTGCGCAGCGCTCAAGATAGGCCCAGGTCAGGTCGTAGAAATCCTGCTCGGTCTGTAGTACCCCCGCGCCCTGATAGTAGATATCCAGAAAGTCCTGCAGGTTGCTAAACTGGTAAGCCGCGCGCAGTGCCTCGACGTTGGCGTAGGGCAGTTGCACACCATTACGCTCGGCCAGCTGAAACAGCAGCTCGGGCTCCAGGCTGCCCTCAAGATGCAAGTGCAACTCGGCCTTGGGCAGTTGGCGTAGAAAGTCGTTATCGGCAAAGCTCATCGGCTGATTCCTGATCTAGTCTGTATAGCGCAGACGATAGGATACAGCGCGCCATGAGTCCATCCGCAAAATAACCTTAGACGGCACACCCGCAGAGTGCGCCGCCCTGAGTTAAGGCCTGACGCTTTACTTGCGCGCCTTGGCGGCAGCAATAAACGCCGCCATTTCAGCGTTCTTGGCCTCTTCGATCTTCTGCACGTTAGGGTTCTTGGCCAGCTCGGCCAGCAAGGCTTTGGCCTCAGGCAGATCAGCCAACAGGTCAACACCAAACAACTTGCCCGCCACCGCTGAGGCCAGATCAATGCTGAACAGGAACATAATGTCGGCAATGGTCATCTCACTGCCGGCAATATAAGGCGCAAACTTGGCGTGACGCTTGAGCGCGGCAATACCACCGAGCAAGTCGGCTTTGGCTTTATCCTTGACGGCCTGGTCGACCTTGCCACCAAAGAAGACTTCCATATAGCAACTGCGCGCGGGCAGCTCGATATACAGCTCGATCTCTTTCGTCAGCGCCCGGACATAGCCACGCTCGTAGGGATCGCTTGGCAACAGCGCCTTGCCGCCCTGGGTTTCTTCAATGTATTCCAGGATCACATTGGTTTCGTTAAGAAAGCCCTTGTCGGTCTCCAGCACCGGCACCTTGCCACGTGGACTGATGGCCAGGAAGGCTTCGTCCTGGCTGCCGTGCACGTGAACCATCTCGAAATCAGCACCCTTCTCCAGTAGCGCCAGCTTAACCATGTTGAAATAGTTACTGACGGCAAAGCCATGAAGCTTGATCATATTGTTTTTCTCCATTGTCCTGCGGGTATGAAATGCTGCACTCTTGTAACGCTGCACGGAAAGAATATCCAGCGCCATCATGACAATGAATGGGCTGCAAGAGATCACCCAGTGGTAAAAGCCGTTCGCGGCTTTACTAGCTAGACTGCAAGCTACTCCAACAAGAGGTAACGCCCCTATGCTGAAACCCGACGAAGTCGCCGACATCAACCTGCTTTGCCAATTCAACCTGGCCAATACGCTGGAGGGCTTGAAGATCCACAAGCACGAAGCCGATACGGCGCTGGTCGCCGCTGTTGAGCGACTCCACAAACAGGGGCTGGTAACCCAGCACGATGGCGGCTATCTGACCAGCCTGGGGCTGGACGCAGCGGAGCACGCCCAAGCGCTGCTTACCATTCTGCGCGCCGAACCAGCCTAAGCGAGGCAGCTGATGCCGCAGGCAGGTGTAATTCATCCACTGATTGACGAAGGCATTGATCGCAAGGCGCTGAATACGCTGCGCAAGCGCTTCATGGCACTCAATCAGACGCGCCTGCGGCGGGTGCTGCAAGCACTGCCAACGCGGCAGTACAACGTTCTGCAGCTGATACCGCTGTTGTTTGACGTCAACTATCACCTGCTGCCCGGCTTTGTCTCGCGTGAAACGCCCCATGGCCTGGCCGGCTATGAACCCGAGACGGCCGCGCTGCAAAGTGCCCAGGCACTGACTCGCAGCTATCAATACCGCCGTCACCCCGCCGGTTTTGTGCCGCAGATTATCGGCCTCTACCTGATGGGCAGTGGCGGTACCATTGGACAATCCGAACACAGCGACCTGGATATCTGGGTCTGCCATCAACCTGACCTGTCGGAAACGGCGCTAGCCGAGCTGACCAGCAAGTGTCAGCGGATTACCGACTGGGCGGCGACACAAGGCAGCGAAGCGCATTTTCACCTGATCAACCCAACCGAGTTCACTAGCGGCGCGCGCAATAACGAACTCGCCGGAGAAGACTGCGGTAGCACTCAGCACTACCTGTTGCTCGACGAATTTTATCGTACCGCCATCATGCTTGGTGGCCGCTACCCGCTCTGGTGGCTAGTCCCGGCGTACGAAGAGCACCAATACGACAGCTACACCGAACAATTACTGAGCAAACGCTTCGTGCGCGGCCATGACAGCATTGACCTTGGCCATGTCGCTGGCGTTCCTGCTGGCGAGTTTGTCGGCGCCGGCCTCTGGCAGCTATACAAAGGGATCGACTCGCCCTACAAGTCAGTGCTCAAGCTGTTGCTGACCGAAGTGTATTCAAGCGAGCACCCGCAGGTGCGCTGCCTCAGCCTCGACTTCAAGGCCGCCATCTACAACGGCCAGCTTGATGCCGACGAGCTGGACCCCTACGTGATGCTCTATCGCCGCATTGAGCGCTACCTGTTGAACCGCAAAGAGCTGGAACGGCTAGAGCTGCTGCGCCGCTGCCTGTATATCAAAGCCAACGTGCGCCTGAGCAAACGCAGCGGTCTACTCGACTGGAAACGTAATCTGATGGAAAAACTGGTGCGCGAGTGGCAATGGGGCCCGCGCCAACTACAGCAGATGGACAGCCGACAGGAGTGGCGTATTCGCGAGGTCAGCACTGAGCGGCGGCAACTGGTCAACGAGCTGACCCACAGCTACCGCCTGCTGTCGCATTTTGGCCGCAGCCATGGCGTGATCAATCAGGTGACCAGCCGCGATCTCTCCTTGCTTGGCCGCCGTCTCTACGCCGCCTTTGAGCGCAAGGCGGGCAAGATCGAGTTTATCAACCCCGGTATCAGCCCCGACCTCAGCGAAGACCTACTGACACTGGCGCAAGCGCCGGCGACCGACTACAGCGAAGCTTACTGGAACCTGTACCAGGGCAGCCTCTCCATCAACGAACTGGGCGACCACCCACCACTCAAGCGCTCGCGTCGGCTCATGGAGCTACTGGCCTGGGGGCACCGCAACGGTATGATCGACAGCGCCACGCGCTTTGCGCTCTACCCCGGCGATAGCACGCTCAGCGAATTTGAGCTGAGCAATTTGGTGCTCAGCCTGCAACAGCAGTTTCCGCTGCCGCTGCCCGCCCTGACCGAAACAGCGTTGTCGCGCGCGAGTGAACCCTGTCAGGTACTGTTACTAGTCAACATCGGTCTTGATCCCCTGCCGAGTAATAGCCAGCACAATCTGCACATGATCAGCAGTCATACCGACGCCCTGGGCTACTCCGGCATGCGTGACAACCTGATCCTCAGTATCGATCAAGTCTCGCTCAACAGCTGGAACGAAATGCTGGTAACCCACTACGAGGGCGAAGAAGCCTGCATGCAGGCGCTGTGCGACTATCTGAATCAGGGCCGCGAGCACAAACGCCTACCCGAACTACAGGTGCGCTGTTTCTGCCGTAATCGTTCCACCTCCATTGCGGAGCGCGTTGAAGGCCTGTTCCGCGATGCCGCTCAGCACCTGCTGGCTAACCCACCGGATCGTTTTTTGGTGCAGGTGCAGAACGGTTTCCGCCTGTTGGAGTGGCGCGACGAACAGATCAATATGATCGAGCTGGCCGATCGCCCAGCACTGCTGCGCAACCTGGGCCGCTCCCGGCCGCGTCACAGCAAGCTCGCACTGGATGCCTACGCCCTGCAGGGGCAAGACCTCGCGTTGATTCTGCAACACGAAAGACCTGGCCGCATACAGCTGTTCTATCGCATCAAAGCCAACTGGCAGGTCGAGGTGAGCTTGCTGGATGAAAGAGGCGCACTCTGGACTCACCAACAGAGCTACCGCGACGAGCAGACCATGCTGCTGCCGCTGCTACGCTTTCTAAACGGTATCCGGTTACGCCGGCAGGTAAAAGAGAGCCTGGAAAGCAGTATCTGGGAAGGCGAAGTGCAGCTCTATGCAATCCAGCCCGCACACGACGGCAACCCTCTGCGTCTGGAAGAAAAACCCTTGCCACGCGATGGCCTGAGCGCTGACTTCTACGCGGTGCAGGCTATCGCCGAGCCCTCAGGAAAGCAGGGCTTCAACGTCACCATCTTCTGTGATCATCGGGAATTTTCCGAGCTGGAACACGGAACGCGACTCTATGCCGAAGTCGCCAAACACATCCTCAGCCAACGCCAAAGTCGTGAAGCCTACCCCTGCTACATCACCGACCTGGACCTATCCGCCATCGATCCCGGCGAGCGCATGCAGACCGCACAATACCTGCGCTACCGACAGCAGCTGGAACGCGCCTTGAACCAGGCAATGGGCGCGCTACGCTAATAGGCTAAACTGCCCGCCAACTGGCTAAAACACGCTGTCGGGCAGCGTGGCCCTATCGGGCGCATCCAACGCAGCATACTCCATACCCAGGCAGTCACAAACGCACCGCCAGGCCGCATCAACGTGGCTTAGCGAACTAAAGATACCCGCGTTAACAATCATCCCATCGAGCAACACCAGCAAATAGCTCGCCTTGGTCGCCGCCTCTTCCACGCCCATGTCGGCCAGCAGTCTACAGAGCAGCTCCCGTACCCAGTCTTTATGCAACCGGGCCACCACCAGATAATCTTCAACCTGATGAAACTCACCCGCCGCCTTGATAAACATACAGCCGTAAAACTGACGCGAAGAAAACCAGCGCAGATGCCAATTAAACACGGCCTTAAATCGCTCAACCGGATCGGCGTACTCCGCCAACCATAGTTCCAGCGACTGCTTGAACCGCTCGTGTCGCAGCCGGAGCACCGCCTCAACCAAAGCTTCCTTGGTTGCGAAGTATTTATACAGGGTCATCTTCGACACCTGCGCCTCATCCCGAATCAGGTCTACCCCAACCGCCTGATAACCATGGCGGTTAAACAGCGTCATCGCGGTATCGAGAATGTCGTCACGCTTACCCATAAGCCTGCCCGTTGTTAAAAACGCCGCGCACGAAAAAGAAATTGTACAGATCGGTCCATTTGCGTATTGTACCGATCTGTACAAACCTTAACACAAAGGCAACTCCATGCTTCACAAAATCAAAGGCACCAGCGTCTGCCCGCCCCGGCCAGACCTTATGCAGATTCTTACCGGCCTAGTTGGCGGGATTCTGGGAATTAGTGCGATTACCTGGTTAACCCAGCTGGCTGAAGTGCCCTTGCTCATGGCCCCCTTTGGCGCTACCTGCGTACTCCTGTTCGCGGCACCCAACGCCCCGCTGGCGCAGCCACGTAATGTGATTGGCGGTCACTGTATTGCCGCGCTGGTTGGCATCGTCATCTTCCAGTTAGCTGGCAGCGGCCCGCTGGCCATGGCCATCGCCGTAGGCGTCGCTATCGCGCTGATGCAGGTCTGTCGAGCAGTGCATCCGCCCGCTGGCGCCAACCCGCTGGTAATCATGCTGGCAGACATTCACGAGTACCATTTTCTGCTCACACCCGTCCTGGCTGGTTCAGTGATCCTGGTTCTGGTGGCGCTCGTCATCAATAATGTGGGCGCCGGCAAGCGCTGGCCGAACTATTGGTTTTGAGTGAAACGAGGCACCAAGGCTTTCTTCAAACTACGCCGCCAGGTTCTGCCGACTAAGGGTGTTAATCCTCGCTATCTGAGCTCGCATCTGGCTCTGTGCTTGCTTGAAGGCCTCATCGTCCATATCGCGCCAGTAGCGCGGATGACGGCCTGCGGCTTTGTCGTGTTCAACCGCGGTGGCTTCGTTAGCGCGGTGTTCTTCAAACAGCGGTGTATCGGGTAGTGCGTGTTTGGTATCCATGTAGTTCTGAATAAAATCCCACAGCGCGCAGTGCTGATTGACGTTACGGTCGGGCGGCTGGATATCGCCAAAGTGAATGCTGATATCCGAATAACGGTGCTCGATACTGAGCACGTTCATGGGTAAGCCCTGGCGGTCGGGCGTGGTATTAACGTAGGCATCAAACTCATGGAAAGGCGCGCGCTTTTCACTCACTTCGCCGCGGCGGTACTCGAACACCGTCACCATGCCTGTGCGGCGATTGAGTTCCCCTTTGGGGCCTTTTCCGGGTTTGATCCAAAGGCGTGGGAATTTGTGAGTTACCAACTCAGCGAGCATCCAAGCCGCAAAGCATGGAAGAGTAGCTGGATAAAACATAGCTCCGAACGATTCTAAAAAAACATCTATGTATTCTTGGCTAGCCGTAGAGACTCTAATCAGAGCAAACAAAAAGCCAAAAAATAGAAAAATAAAGAAACCAACTTTTGCAAAGCCTCCAAGATACAGCCAGAAATGCGTCCTACCGCCCCAAGGAGCATGGCGGTAATGCTCATGATCGCAACGATCATGAAAATCAATATGCTCCATCGGAGCTGGCTTGTAGGTGCCTTGAGCGATTTGCTCGTCGCGCAGTAAGCGATCACGCTCAAGCGACCTCAGGCGGGAGGGCTCTGGCATCATAAAGCTATCGGGTACGATCTCTTGAGTGTTACCCCAAGGCAGCCGCTGCCCCGTCAGCTGCTTTAAACCCGAACGCGGCTTGCCCGGCGGCTGACGTTGCAGCTTGGCCGATGAGCAGGCGGTTGTAGCATAGGGAGATTGAGTCATCAGCTGCGCAGCGCAGGATTGACTGGAACATTGGCGGTGACTTGTTTAGCGGGGGTGAACATCCATTGTTCCTTTCGCTGAGCGGGAGCGGCTAGCTCCGATGGTTCTACAGCGCAGCATTTTATCCGACGCTTATAGCGGACGATGTGCGCTACTCATCAGAACGACGCGGCAGGCTGGGCTGCAAAGCCAAAAAGAGCTGGATACTATCGACCTTGCGCACCAATACAGCCGATCAAGAGCGCCCCCAGCGCTCAGGCATATATCTGGATATAAGCTTCCTCATAGGGCGTGGAATCCGGCAGCTGAGCACGGATGGTTTTAATCAGCTCGTTGTAGTGGGATTTGCGGCAGTAGATAAGACGATCCGTATCGATCATACGGCCCTTGCCCTCATCGGCTTGAGGATTGAAGTAAGTAAAATCCAATCCAATGATCGAGCGACGGCGGAAAACGATCATCTTGGTGAAGTCATTCCAAGGGTGGAAACCTTGATGAAACTGTTCATGCATCTTCCGAAACTGACTGGAGGTGCCCATGCGCAGATACATCAGGCCGATCAGCCCCGGCCCCGCTATCGCTCCGATCAGCGCCGCCGGGTGCACCATAACCAGCATCAGCATCACCACCCCGGTGATCACGGCTAGCCACTTCAGCAGGGTGGGCAGCCACTCAGGGAAAGCCTTCCACTCACAGAATTCCAGCCCGGAAGCTGTCAGGCGGTAGGCGAATTTGGTTTTTTGGTGGGTCATGCTTAAAGCAAGACTTATAAAAACGCAAAAAAGCAAGATATCAAATATAAAAGGGAAGCCGTTTAATATTCTATGCCAGTAGGCTGCAGCGGCAGAAATAATTACAAATATGACAAAAAGCCCATTCGCGATATCCGTATTGTAAGGCCGTGCCTTCAGCGACCACTCGGCCAGCGCAGGCTCATCCTGATACTGCCATTGCAGCTGCGGCGGCAAGGTCAGGGGTTTGCGTGTAAACATCTCAGGACTCCGTGATCGGAACAGGTAAGGTAATGCGCTGCGCTGGTGCACCTGAGCGCGACAGTAGCTCACCGTCAATGGGCTCATCGTGCAAGGGGTTACTGATCAGTTCAGCATTTCTCGGCGCGCCTAGCAGGCTAGCTCTGAAGGTGTAACTCGCAGGTACCTAGGTATCGGGCTCCAACACGTCGGCATAGGTAACTTCCAGCTCCACGTAGGACGCGCTGCTGACGGGTATCCAGGTGCGCCAATGGTAGTGGCTGGCCCCAGAAGACACTGAACGTTCACGCGCCTCGGCAAACAGCGGAGTGGGCTTGCGCGAGGCCATAGCGCCACTGGCCTTGCGCACCAAGACAACCTATGAAGTGATACCGCTACGCTCCCGCATAAATCTGGATATAGGCTTCTTCATAGGGCGTCGAATCCGGCAACTGGGAACGGATGATTTTGATCAGCTCGTTGTAGTGGGATTTGCGACAGTAGATGATTTCCTCCCACGGGATCATTCGGCCCTTCCCGTCTTCTCCTTCAGGGTCATACCACTCGAAATCTAAGCCAATAATCGAGCGCCGCCGAAATGCCGTTACTTTGTTGAACTCACCCCACGAGTGCACGATGTGATGATAGCTTTCATGCATCTTCCGAAACTGGCTGGAGGTGCCCATGCGCAGATACATCAGGCCGATCAGCCCCGGCCCCGCTATCGCTCCGATCAGCGCTGCCGGGTGCACCATCACCAGCATCAGCATCACCACCCCGGTGATCACGGCCAACCACTTCAGCAGGGTGGGCAGCCACTCAGGGAAAGCCTTCCACTCACAGAATTCCAGCCCGGAAGCTGTCAGGCGGTAGGCGAATTTGGTTTTTTGGTGGGTCATACTGACGACGACTGACAAGAATAAAGCCCACAAGAAAATTGTAAGCAAGACCTGGCCTAGCAATGTCTTCGCCGTGTCGAACCCAAGCCAAGCAGCAAATGGCGTTACTATAAAAAATAAAGCCGCGAAAATCCCATTCGCGATATCCGTATTGTAAGGCCGCGCTTTCAACGACCACTCGGCCAGCGCAGGCTCATCCTGATACTGCCATTGCAGCTGCGGCGGCAGGATCAGGGGTTTGCGTGTAAACATCTCAGGACTCCGTGATCGGAACAGGTAAGGTAATGCGCTGCGCTGGTGCACCTGAGCGCGACAGTAGCTCACCGTCGATGGGCTCATCGGGAAAACCGGGGGCAGATGAACATTTCCAGCAAGGGAGCAAAAACAGAAGAATTAAAAAACCAAGCACGGAGGTGCATCACGTACTCCGGCCTACCTCTGCATACAGCTCAAATACTGGCCGCTGGGGGTAACGTTCTATGAGTTGCTCAAGTTTCTCGCTTTGCCGTTTTAGCTCCGTGCTCGGCTTGGCCCATTGCTCCGCAGGCAAGGGTTGCGACCATGCCTGCATGGCCTCTGGCAAGTCACTTTTATGCATCTGCTTGACCCGCCCTACTTCCCAGTCGGTTAGATGAAAAGGCAGCGTCCAGAGGGTGACCCAGTGATACAGGTACCAGCCAAAGACATACCACAAACCCACGTCCTTCTCACGGTAGCGCCGGCGCATACGTTCGCGCGCATTGTAAAAGGTATGCAAGCCTTCGTGGGGCGGGTCGTCGGGGTGTTGTAGATCTAATGGGTCTTGGATGTCCTTAAGGCTATTCACCTCGTATTCCATATACGCTCGCAACGCCTCCCAGTTGGCGATAGCCAGGGGTAGCCCCCCGCACTCAAACTCCAGCGAATAATCCTCATCGCTCTCGGCATGATAAAACCCCAGCCCCATGGCGTACTGACGCTGCACACCATACTGACTAACGCCGCTCGCCTCGATAACCCAAGCCGAGACCGACTCCCAAGGAACAAAAATAGGCGCACTATGACCTTCTGGCACCATGCACAGCTCGCGGCGCTGTCGGTTGCAGCGCATCGGAATAATATCTTTATGCTGAAGATGCTGATGTCGCCATATAAAGAAGAACATCAATAACATGGCTGGCACGAGCACCAAAGCGTAATTAAGACAGTACTCAAAACCCTCAACCAAAGTGGAGTAGACCCGCTCAATGGGAGCACCGAATAAGAGAACGAGTAAGGCAACAGTCAAAGGAGCGAGTACAAGCAACATTATCCCGCCAAACATGACTAAGCCTATTCGCAGTTGCCAGCCAAACACGGCCGGCAAGCCTGCGCCAAAAGTCAGATAGGCGTCGTTCACCTCGCCTACCGCGTGAGCATAGTCTTCAGCGGGCTGCCCGGTCGGCAACGGTAAAGGCGCAAGATAGCTGACCTGACCTCCAGCAAAGCGCTCAACATCACCTGCCTGATGTGTTTTTTTCAAGCTAGGCGCTGTCGCCTGGACTTCGGTTTTAACGTCGGGCATTAGAAACTTCCGGCAATAGCAATGGATCTATCAAAGCAAAACCAGCTCGCTGACTTATGAATTAATATTTACCTGCCCCCACGCAAGCTAGACGTGCAGCGCTGCACCGCAGCAGGCAAGTGAAGCTAGTGCCCCGCCGCTCAACACCGCTACAGCCAAAATCAAACAACGATCACTGTGCGTGATAGTTCACATACCGGGGCATTAGGTTTGTGCGCTGCATAGTGTTGATATGTGGGATGCGTTCGGTCATTTCCCGCACCTTGGTGTTAAAGGTGTCATCGTCCATATCACGCCAGTAACGCGGCTCGCGGCCGGTCTGCTGATCGTACACGGCGGTGGTTGGATCCCGGTGACGGTACGGTTCCATTTGGGGCGTATCTGGAAGTGGCTGGGTGATATCCATGTAGTTCTGCAGGTAATCCCACAGACCACACGGCTCAGACGCGCTGCCGCTGGGGGCAACAAAATTAGCCATATTGATCCAGCTATCCTGATAACGATGCACAATACTCAGCACGTTATTAGGGAAGCCTTGCCGGTCGGGCGAGACAGTAATGTAGGCATCAAACTCATAAAAAGGTGCCACTTTCTCGCCAACAGTGCCGTTCTTTTTATACTCACCGTTGTTGTCGTAATCAAAAACGGTGACTAAGCCCGTGCGGCGGTTGAACTCCCACAAAGGGCCTTTGGATGGTTTTATCCAGAGCTTGGGCAAGTGATTAACGACTAACCACCCGAAGAGCCAAGCCAATAAAAATGGAAAAACCATGACAGAAAAAACTTCAAAAAATACGTTTAAAAAAGATGATATATAACTACCCTTCATATGTGGAAGTAATGCAAGGCAAGAAAAAAAGGAAAGAGGTAGCATTATAATAACCCCCCACTTACCAATAAAGTTCATATATAGCCACAACTGAGAACTGGCAGGCAGCCGCGCGTGCCGAATCCTCTCGTTGTCGAAACGCACGTGCAGGTCTATATGCGCAAAAGGCCTAGTTGTTCCCGTTTGTTCAAGCTCTTCCTGATAACGCAAAGTGTCTGGTGTAACATTCTTTAGAACACTCGGCGGCATCATATCCTCAGTGCCCCCCCAAGGCAGGCGCAGGCTGCCAAAGCGCTTAAACCAGGGTTGCTGGATCGCCGGTGGCTGCTCAGGAATGGTATCCGGGCGATAGGCGCCCGAACTGTAAAAGTCGTCAGGTTGCGGCATGGGTCTGCTCATCGGCCTGTCAGCGCCTGAAGTATCCGCAGATAAACACGGGAAGCCAGTTTACTACCAAGTCTTGCTCCAAGACCGGAGGCTTGTTTAGCAGAGGTGAACATCCATTGTTCCTTTCGCTGAGCGGGAGCAGTTAGCTCTGATGATTTGACAGCGCAGCATTCTAGCCGACGACCGCAAAGCGTGATGTGCACCAGCAAACAGAATGGCGCGTTAGGCTAAAATGCACCGGGGTGAGGTGGGCGTTGCGATTCGGTACAGGTTATCGCCCGTGCCGTAAAAAATCATACGCCTAGACTTGGATTAATTGCTCTCGGCTTGCTCCAGTAGTTGTGTGATCTTCGCGATGGTTCCGGGTGAGCGTTTTGGTTCTATCCAAGTATTCAGCCCGTCGATGTACACAGGTATCAGGTCATGTCCTTGGCTGTCGAGCAGCTGGGTTTGCGCTCCAGAAGTGAGTAACACCTCTACTACAGGTATGTTGCCGATGCCTATGGCTGCAGCCAAAGGAGAAACTAACGGTTTGTCTGGCGTGTTATAGGGCATATGTAGCACGACATCTATATCTGCCCCGTGTTGTATTAACGCCTCGGCAACGCATGCGCTGCGAGAAGCAGCCTTGAACAAAACGGGCATGACCTTCCCTGAGAGCATATCTTCAAAGGTCACATTTGCGGAAGCCCCTGCATCAAGTTGAGCCTGCACCGCCGGACAATCATCGCGGCCGACAGCGGCCAATAGCTTCGACTCGGCATCACTATTTGCGCTCGCCGAAAGAGGCACAATGAGAAACAAAGCCAGAGCAGCACACAGTCTCAGAAAGGCAGGCTTTAGCCGTTGGCAAACAGGAACTTGTCTTTTCCATATATGCCACTTAGTTGTGCTTGTCATGTATAGCTCCTGGCAATTGATGTAAGCGCTAGTAACTGCTTTTTACTACCGCTTAACGCTCTAGCTTTGCGCAAGCTTCAGAAAAGCTGGCCCCTTTTGCCATATCAGATACTACCTGCTGGCTAGCGTGCTTTAACTCTTGACTCGGCTTGGCCCACTGGTCGGGTGCCAGTGGTTGTGACCAACGCTGCATTTCTTCTGGCAAAACAGGTCGGCCAGCCCGGTGAGCCCATTCGGCAACCTGGTAGGGCAGCTTCCAAAAGGTCAGCACTCTGCGCACATACCACCACCGCAGTGGCCAGATCTTTCGAGGTCGATAACCACGGCGGTCACGCTCTTCGTCGGAGAGATGCGCGCCGCTACCTTCTAGGCCACAACGCCTTCGCACGTAGTATTTTTCAATCTCGAACGTGTGCAGTCCTTCGTAAGGCAATAGCTCCAACTCCCGCTGGTCAGCACTGATCATGTCCGCAAAGAAATTCTGTTGCGGCTCCTGAAGGCCATCTTCCATATAGCGGCGTATACCTTCCCACATGCCGAAACTGTGAGCATCGCTGGGCTGGGCCGATATTAGAAAGAGGGTGTCCTCCCCTTTGCCTTGCTCGAGAGCCATACCAAACTCGTGTAGGCGAGTGGCACCATACTGGCTAACCATCTGCGTGGTAGACACCCAAGCCACCACCTGTTCCCAAGGTGCTATGACAACTTTGTTGTTGCGCTTGTGGTCGATGTAACAAACCTCACGACGCTGGCGGTGGAAGCGCATCGGAAACTGTTTCTTTAACTTCCGGACGCTGCCAACATCGACCCAAGCCCCTAAAATTATTAACGGAATACCGTACAAGGAAGCAAAGCGACATAGCATCCAAAATAAATGCCACAACTCAGCAGATTCTCTTTTTATATGTTCCGGTGTAAATACCATCACTATCAAAGTCACCAGCATAGGCACCACAAAAATAAAAGTCAGGATCCCAAGAAAATACGAGATTCCTAACTTAGCGGCATCCAAAACTCCTTTGTTATTACCACCCAGCTCCAAGTAAGCATCGTTCATACCAGAATAGCTAGTTTGAACCGCCCCGGGTTTCGCGGAGGCTGTTTGGTTTAAGTCAAGCCGCCACCTTGGAAGCCTGACTGGCTAGTTGCCGATAGTAGTTTGCCTCAGCCTC
>JGI24519J20070_1000056_pt1 | contig 47693 bp, 30 predicted proteins | sample LinPmetageLP43_FD_20070 | JGI IMG/M metagenome (IMG submission 20070) | reverse complement strand
TAAGATCAAAGTGATCAAGCGCATGGCCTATGGGTACCGCGACACCGATTACTTCTTCCTGAAGATCAAGGCCGCGTTCCCCGGACATACGTGATGAACCTGAAAACAGCGCACACCTTTACCTTCGTAAAAGGCGACGCCCCAGCCGTCGCGGTGCGGTCCACTGCCGCCACCGCGGCGCATCAGCCCGGCAAAGCTGAAGCAGATATCGGTTGGTACGTTGGCGCTCATACCCAGTAGTTCACACATCGCTTGCCCCGGCTGTTACAGATTGAGTGCAGAATTAACTCAGTTTGCTGCTGCGCTGTAAAGCCGGGTTGAGCGCGCAGGTGTTATCGCATGCGCATGATGACGCCTTGTTGTGGGCTGACCTTGCCATCCAGCGTATTCAGGTAGCCTTGTTTGATCGCTTGCTCGCCTGCCAGTTCGCTGATGTCCATCCAGGCGCTGACTGAGCCAACCAAGGGCTGCCATAAGCTCGCGAAGCGGGTCATCAATGCGGCCGCACCCAGTTCCTTGGCTCTGGCTTCCCAGTAGCCTGGCGCAAAAAATACCTGTGGCGCGGGTCCTGGCAAATCCTTTTCTGCGCCGCGCTGATCCCAGTGTGCTGCGCCGACCAATGAGCTAAAGCGCAGGTTATCGGCAAAGTGCTTATGCACCTGCGCCAGAACTGTGCCGTTGCCGGCAAAGTCAACCGATACACTGGGCTGGCTGGCATCCAGATCGCCGATCTGATCATAGCTCACTACTTTGTCGTAGTAGCCCAGGTTACGGACAAATTCCAGGTTGCTGTTTGACGTCAGCGCGGTAATGGTCAGGGGCTTACCGCGTTCGGCTCGTTGATGCTGGAGCATGAAGGCCAGGCCGAGCGCGGTTTTGCTGGACGCGCTGGTGAGGATGATCTGGTCTGCAGCAAAAAAGTCATTTTCAGCCAGGTAATCATCGAGCAGAAAGGAGGTAATCAGCAGTGGTCGCAGCAGCATCTGCAGCGCTTCCGTCTCCTTGCGATACGCTGGATCGCGAGCAGTGAACTGATACTGGTTGTAGGCCAGCGCCAGATGAGTCCGGTGGATACTTTTGTCGGTAAAGGCGTTGTCGGTCAGGTCACCGGGCTGCACCTTCAGCTGTGGCGCCATCGGTAGATAGCCGTAAACCCGGGTGCCTTTAGTGATGCTCGGGTGCTTGCTGGCAATCACGTCAGCAAAGCCCCATACCGGAATCTGCCCCCAAGGCTCCGCTACCGGGAAGAAGTCCCAGTATTGGAAGCGTTTGCCCAGCGCCGCGTAGGTAATGTTGTTGGCCGTAAAGGCAACGCGATCGACCGCTAGCAGGGCCTCACCCTCGTTTAGATCCGCTTCTTTCAATAACGGCTGATGCAGCTGTTGGCAATCATGCAGATCGTTCTGGTTTACGACAAAGCAATCGCCTGCAGAGTTAAACATGCTGAGCTCTCCTTGAGAGGTGTCCGGGTTCTGAATGTGTGGCACGTGGGTAAGCCTAGCTTGCCGGGTAATAGCTGCGTGGTCTGCATCAAATCATCGGAGAAATGAGGTGGGATAAGGAGAGGCGAGATCACGCTGGATCAGCGATTTCCTGCTCTTTTTTGGTGCTTGCTGCCAGTTGCGCTAGATCATAAATAAAAAATGTATCTTTTTTTTATTATTTTAAAAGGCTCTGGAAAGAGGTTTTGAGGCGCTTTTTTTGCGGGCTACGGGGCGCGCTGTAAGCGCTGTGACCTATTGGTCACAAAATTGCATTATTATATTTAGCCTCAAATAGCATCGTTTCTGTTTATGGCTGTTTTTTGGTGCGTTTTACATTTCTGGCTTAACTGCTTGACTTGAATCAATGCCTGCCGTGCGAATTACGGCGACGCTTGACGATGAATCGAATACACCTTATCCGGTACGAGGATTGCGAAAATGAAACAGCTCACCCCTATGGACTCTCACTTCTTTTACTTTGAGGCGCCCAATCAACCCATGATGATTGGTAGTCTCTGGCTGTGTGATCAGAGCAGCGCGCCAGGTGGGCTGGTTCGACATAAGGAAATCCTGCAGTACATTTCTGACCGACTGAATACCACCTCGTTCTTCCGTCGCCGGCTGGAACAGGCACCTTTCCAGCTGGATGATCCTTACTGGCTGGATGATGAGAATTTCGATCTGGAGTATCACGTTCGCCACGTGGGCCTACCGCAACCGGGAGACTGGCGTCAGCTGTGTATCTTTACTGCGCGTACTATGTCCCGCAGCGTCGATATGGAGCGCGCACCCTGGGAGATCTACATCATTGAGGGCGTCAACAATGTAGAAGGTATTCCGCCCAACAGTTTCGCCGTGCTGATTCGCTTTCATCATGCCTATGTTGACGGCAAGGCCAGCCTGGAACTGACGACCGCCATGATGGAAGAAACAGCCGAGCATGAGTACGGTCGCCGCGACCGCGTTGAGGTAGCGGAGCGCCTGCCAACCAAACTGGAAATGTGGGCGCGCACCACCCCGCGGATGATGGGGCAGACATTGCGTAGCATGAAAGCCGGGTTAACCGTCGGGCGCAAGGGTCTAGAGTTGGCGCGGCGCCTGCGCAATGAGGACAAGCCGGAACAGACGCGAGTCCCCAAAAGCATCTTCAATACCCAGATTTCTCCCCACCGTTCCTATGGCGCCTTCACCTGGCATATTTCAGAGCTCAAGCGTATGCGTCAATTGTGCCCGGGCAGTACGTTGAATGATGTGGTGATTGCGATTATTGGTGGCGGCATGCGCCGCTACCTGAGCCACCACAACGCGCTGCCAGAAACAGGCTCCCTGGTCTCCATGTGTCCGGTGTCGGTGCGGCCAAGTGAGGCCGGTGCTGATTGCGGCAATCTTATCTCGGCCATGTATATCGGTATTGGTACCGACATAGCCAACGCCGCCGATCGCCTGCACGCAGTACAACGCAGGACGGCCAAAGGCGTGCCTCTCGCCAAGGAAGTGCTCTGTGATCTGAGCAATGCCTTTGGCGACATGATCCCACCCTATATGCGCGCTTTCAGCGCATGGACGCAAAATCGGTTGCGCTCGGCCAGTCGTTTTACCCTCGTCAATACCGTTATTACCAACGTTCCTGGCATCCCCGGCTTGCAGCCGCGCTACTTTGCTGGTGCCAAGATCGTCAACGTATTCCCGTTGGTGCCGGTGTGCGACGGCATGGGGATCAGTCACGGTATGACGGGTATTTACGACGAGCTTAACCTGGGCGTAGTGGCAGATCGAAAAATTGTCGGTGATATGGATACCTACATCGCCTGCATGGAGGCCTCCACTCAAGAGTATCAGGCGCTACTGCAGCAGTTGGAGGCGCAGGGGGCAGACTCAGGCAAGCTGGCGTCGATAGCCCAGGAGCCGGCGCAGAAAGCGGACGAGGAAAACGCCAACTTGAAGGCCGATTCGGCTGCGTCCGAGAGCAAAACGGCCAAGCGTAAAGGCGAAAAAATGGCGGCGGCACAGGCCAAGACAGAGCATTCCGACGTGGAGCCGGCACGCTCGGCGACGCATTCACGCTAAGTTTTCGATACAGGCAACCGGCGCCGCGGTGGCGCCAGAGGTACGGATATGGGCTTGAAATTGTTTCAGCGCGCGCGCAGTAAATCCTTGCTTGAAGCCATGGAGAAGGCTGAGACCTATGACCAATGGGCCGAACTGGCGGGTGAGTATGATCATGAGCACGGTCTGGATGAATGGAAGCAGGACGATGCCTGTGAAAGTTACGACTATCGCTCGCTACGCCAGCGCCTTGATGTGCTCAGGGATCTGCGTTTTCGCGGCGACTTTCCGCAATTATTGTTTGCCTTGAATGAAGGCGTGCATGGCAATCTGGGCGGCATGGGTAAGCCGTCGCTGTATAACAAGGCGCGCTTGGGTACCAAGACCCTGATTACACGCTATATCGATGAGTTGTGCGGTGCGCTGAATGACCTCAACGAAGTCTCTGATGAGGTTATCCCACTGCAGGACAAGCAGGACTTCTTCTTGCGCGCGAGTCACTGCAACGGTCGTTCTGCCTTGATGTTGAGCGGTGGCGCGGTACTCGGTTTTTTTCATACCGGGGTGCTCAAAGCGTTGTTTGAGCAAGGGCTGCTACCGGAGATTATATCGGGCTCCAGTGCGGGTTCCATTCTCGCTGCGACCGCCTGCACGCACCACGATGATGAGCTGCGCGAGCGCCTGAGTACAGATAACCTGCACCACGACGTGGAAGAAACAACAGCCATTCGCCCAACGCTGTCACTGTTGGGTAACCGGCGTCCGGCGATGGATGCCGACAATTTGCGCGACTACCTGGCCAAGATTCTACCGGATCTGACTTTTCAGGAAGCCTTTGAGCTCACCGGGCGCAAACTTAATATTACGGTAACCGGGCTCTCGACCCAGCAGGCTCCGCGTCTGCTGAATGCGATTACCTCGCCTAACGTATTGATTCGCTCTGCGGTGAAGGCGTCTTGCGCTATTTACGGCATTTATCCGCCGGTTACTCTGATGTGTCGCAATGCGGCGGGGGAAGCGGTGCCTTACCTGCCGGGTATGAAATGGATCGATGGTTCATTCGCCGATGATTTACCCGCCAAGCGCTTGGCGCGCCTGTACGGAGTGAATCACTTTATTTCCAGTATGACCAACCCCGCTGCGCTGGCCATCACGCCCGATCCGGATGTGCCTCGTACGCGGTTGCGCTCTTTGGTGAACTTCCAGGCCAACTTCATCAAAATGGGGGCGGCCGAAGCCATGCGTTTCAGTCGCGACAATATTCGCATCAAGTCACCGGTAATCAGTTTGATGCAGCACTTGACCTATGGTGTGCTGGCGCAGGATTACACCGCCGACATCAATATCTTCTTGCGTAACCGCTGGGACCATCCGCTGAGATTGTTGGCCCCGCCCACCCGTGAGGCCATGCACCGTTTGATTCACGAGGGCGAGCGCTCTACCTGGGAAAAGGTCGAGATGGTGCGCAACTGTACGGCGGTTAGTCGTACCCTCGACAACATTCTGCATAGTCGCGGCTGGGAAAAGTAACGCGTTGCAGCTGACCGGGCTTTCCAAGTGCCGGGCAGCTGCGCACAATGGCTGATTCGTTTTGACCGAGACAGGCATTAGCCATGAGTACAGAAGACTTACCCTTGCGCGGCCGGCGCATCGCCTTGCCGGAAAGCCGGGAGCTGGATCTGTTTGCCGATATGCTGACCAAGCGCGGCTCTGATGTCCTGCGCTGCCCGCTGGTTTCTATCCATGATGCACCGGACTCCGCTCCCGTGCTGGCCTGGATGCAGGAGCTGATAGCGCAGCCCTTTGATCAACTGATTTTCCTCACCGGTGAGGGCTTGCGGCGTATGGTTGCGCTGGCTGAGCGCCAAGGCGGCAGCCTACGCGATGACTTTGTTACGGCGCTGGCGCCGATACCGAAACTGACCCGTGGTCCCAAGCCCGGCGCAGTCTTGCGCAAGATCGGCTTGAAGGCTGACCGCGTGGCCGTCTCGCCGACCACCGAGGGCGTGATTGAGACGCTAAAGGCAGAAAACCTGGCAGGTCAGCGCATTGGTGTGCAGCTTTACGGCACCGACCCAAACCTGAAGCTCGTTGCGTTCTTGCAGCAGGCGGGTGCGCTGGTCAGCACGGTATCGCCTTACATTTATGCAGATGATGTGGAAGACGCCCGGGTTGATCAGCTAATTGATGCACTGCTTGCCGCTGAGGTGGATGCGGTCGCCTTCACCAGTGCTACCCAGGTAAGACGCTTGTTTCAGATTGCCCGCCGCCGCGAGCAGGGCGATGCCCAACTATTGGCGGCACTGCGCAGGTTGAAGGTGGCAGCTGTTGGCCCAGTGGTACGCGATGAGCTGTTGGCGTATGGCGTGCAGGTCGATCTGATGCCGGAAAGCAGTTTCTTCATGAAGCCGCTGGTTCGCGAGCTGGTCAAAGTATTGAGTTAACGGGCCGCGGCTAAGCGGCCCGTTGTTGCACGCCAAATCGCGGCTGGATTATTGCGCCAACGCCATGGCGGGCCAGCGGTCTCGCCAAGGCTGTGCCTGCTCCAGCTGGCTTGCCAGTTGCAGCAATAGGCCCTCGCCACCATGCGGTGCACAGAACTGCACTCCCAGCGGCAGGCCGTCAGTTGTCCAGTGCAGTGGCACGCTCATTGCCGGTGTGCCGGTCAGATTCGATAACTGAGTAAAGGGGAAGTAACTCAGGTTTTTGCTTGCCATGTCGTCAACCATGTTGTCGAGCACGCCCCAGCGGGCCAGCAGTGGCAGTAACCCCGTGTTAAGTAAAAAGCTCAACGCCTTGGCTTGACCGGCTGGTAGCTCGGCCTGTTCGTGACGGATGGGGGGGTGAGCAATGGTTGGCGTTAAAAATAGATCATAGCGTTGGTGAAAGTCGCCCAGGGCCTGACCAAAGCGGTTCCAGTCACGATGGCGGCTGACATACTCGGCGCTGTTCTGCGCGCGGCCTAGCGCCGCCAGAGTGCGTGTCAGCAGCTCGAAGTCATGATCGCTCGCGCCCAGCTCCCGGGCCTGGTTCAACGTTGCGGCTACCTGGCCGAAGTACATGCTCAGGTAGCTGCGGGCCAATAACTGGCCGTCGTAATCAGGTGCGGCTTCTTCTACCTCATGCCCAAGCGATTGGAGCAGATTGACGGCATTCTGTACCGCCATCACGGCCTCCGGGTGTACCGGCGTATCGACCGGTGAGCGGGTGCTGAAGCCAATGCGCAGTTTGCCCGGCTGGCGTGCGCTCAGCTCGCGGAAAGACTGCGTCGGGGGCGCGACCGCAAAGGGATCGCCGGGATTGGCGCCGGCCATCACATCCAGCGATAGCGCGGCGTCGCGCACTGTACGGCACAACACCAGATCGCTGGACGCGCCTTCCCATACCTCTGCCACAGCAGGACCGGGCGATACACGACCACGGCCGGGTCGCAGGCCAAACAGCCCACAACAGGCGGCGGGAATACGGATGGACCCGCCACCATCATTGGCGCCTGCCAGTGGCACCATACCGGCAGCAACCGCGGCCGCGGAGCCACCGCTGGACCCGCCCGGTGTGTGCGCCAGGTTCCAGGGGTTGCGCGTAATACCGAAAGCCTCGGGGTCGGTTACCCCCTTGAGCGCCAGCTCCGGGGTATTGGTTTTGCCCATGATGACGGCGCCAGCGTCCAGCAGGCGGCGTACCAGATGCGCATGCTGAGTTGCCGGCACGCGGTTAAATACCTTGCTACCGCTGCTGGTCGGCAGGCCAGCGTAGTCTTGTACGGCATCCTTGATCAGGATCGGGACGCCAGCTAGCGGTCCCGCCAGGGGCTGGGTAACACGTTGGCGCGCAATCTCGAACATCGGCTGACAGACTGCATTGAGCTGAGGGTTAAGCTGATGGTAGCGATCTATGGCTTGATCGAGCAGCTCGCTAGCAGAGGCTTCCCCCCGTTGCACTATCAGGGCCAGCTCGGTAGCGTCGCTATCAAGGTATTGCTGTAGGCTGAGCGTCATGCAGAACGTCCTGTTTTTGTTGTTTGAGTAAATACTCTATTTAAGCCCTGCGAGCAGGCCCTGCGTCAAGTCGCTCGCGCTGCTACTTGTCACCGCTGGCTGGCAGGGCAACAATGCCGTATTGCTCTTTCTATAGTCCCCCTGTTTGCCAAGGATGCTGGATGACCACTGATTCTTCTGAGCTGCAACAGACATTGCGCCTGAAACCCGAACAACTCACTGTGCCCATTGATCTTGCCAATATGGGATTCACCACGACGGATGATCTTGAGCCGTTTCGCGGCATTCTTGGTCAGGAGCGTGCGGTGGAGGCCCTGCAGTTTGGGGTTGCCATGCATCGTCCCGGGTATAACGTCTTTGTGATGGGCGAGCCGGGTACCGGTCGCTTCTCCTACGTACAGCGCTATCTGCGTGCCGAAGCCAAACGCCAAATCACGCCGCAGGACTGTGTTTACGTCAACAACTTCGACGAGCCGCGTGAGCCTTGGGTGATCAGTCTGGCCCCCGGCTCGGCTGGTGAACTGATCGCAACGATCGAGCAGCTCATTGATAACTTGTTGGCAACCTTTCCGGCGGTATTCGAGCACCCGGCTTATCAGCAGAAGAAAAGCGCGATCGATCGCGCCTTCAATCAACGCTACGACCGCGCCATCGATTCGGTAGAGCGGCGCGCGCTGGAAAAGAGCATCGCTATTTATCGCGACGCGCAGAATATTGCCTTCACCCCGATGAAAGAGGGCAAGGCACTGGACGAGGCTGACTTCTCGCAGCTGCCAGAGGCCGAGCGCGACCGTTTTCATGCTGATATCTCGGCCTTGGAAGAGGTGCTCAATGAGGAGCTATCCAGCCTGCCGCAATGGAAGCGTGAGTCGAGCAATCAGCTGCGCGAACTCAACGATCAGACTATTACCGATGCGCTGCATCCTCTGCTTGAGCCGCTACTGGAGACCTACTGTGGTAACCAGGCGGTCTGTGAGTATTTGCAGGCGCTGCGTCAGAACCTGTTGAAAACCGTCATCGACCAACTCGTAGAGGAGCGGGTGCTTGAGGCCAAGCCGGATGCTTACAAAAAGCAGATGCTGACCGAACAGTATTGCCCTAGCCTCATTGTTGGGCATGACGGCAGCGGTGGTGCACCGGTTGTGCATGAACCTCACCCATCCTATGACAACCTGTTTGGGCGAGTTGAGTACAGCCCGGAACAAGGTGGCCTGGTAACCAGTTACCGGCATATTCGCTCGGGAGCACTGCATCGGGCCAATGGCGGTTATCTGGTGCTGGAAGCAGAAAAGCTGTTGAGTGAGCCCTTTGTCTGGGATGCCTTGAAGCGTGCTCTGCATTCGCGCGTGCTGAAAATGGAGTCGCCCTGGGCTGATATGAGCAGACTGGCCACGGTGACGCTGACCCCTCAGGTGATTCCGCTTAATTTGAAGGTCCTGATCATTGGCTCGCGGCAGATTTATTACGCATTGCAGGATATGGATCCGGACTTTCAGGAGATGTTTCGGGTACTGGTCGACTTTGACGAAGATCTGCCGCGTACCACAGACAGCATCGAGGGCATGGCACAGCTACTCAAGACCCGCACCTCTGAAGAGGGAATGGCTCCCCTTACTGCCGCTGCGGTGGCGCGGGTGCTGACTTACAGCGCACGCCTGGCCGAGCACCAGACTCGCCTGTCGGCACGCATCAGCGATATCTTTCAACTGGTTGCCGAAGCCGATTTTTTGCGCCAGTTGGCGGGCGATCCACTGAGTGATACAGCGCATATCGAGCGTGCGCTGCATGCCAAGGAGACCCGCACCGGTCGTGTCAGCGCGCGTATTCGTGAAGATATGGTCTCAGGTGTGATTCTGATTGATACCCAAGGCGCGGCGGTGGGCAAATGCAACGGACTTACTGTGCTTGAAGTGGGGGATTCAGTGTTTGGCGTGCCAGCGCGTATCAGCGCCACGGTTTATCCCGGCGGCAGCGGCATTGTCGATATCGAACGTGAGGTAAATCTGGGACAGCCCATTCACTCCAAGGGTGTGATGATTTTAACCGGTTATCTTGGCAGCCGTTACGCACAGAATCATCCGCTGGAAATTTCAGCGAGTATTGCGCTGGAGCAGTCCTACGGTTATGTGGATGGTGACAGCGCCTCTTTGGGTGAGGTCTGTACGCTGATCTCTGCCATGTCGCGTACGCCCTTACAGCAGTGCTACGCCATTACCGGTTCGATTAACCAGTTTGGTGAAGTACAGGCGGTAGGTGGCGTAAACGAAAAGATTGAGGGCTTCTTCCGCTTGTGCGAAGCGCGTGGCCTGACCGGTAAGCAGGGCGCGATTATCCCGCGTTCGAACGTACCTAACCTGATGCTGGATGAGGCCGTGCTGGAAGCAGTGCGCTCTGGTCAGTTTGCCATTTACGCCGTCGCCCATGTGGATGAGGCGCTTTCTCTGCTGGCGGGTGAGCCTGCTGGTGAAATGAATGCGGATGGCTGCTTTGCGGAAGGGAGCATTAACGCGCGGGTCGTTGCTCGTTTGGCCGAGATCGCCGAGCGCGATCGAGAGGAAGAGGTTGAAGAGGAAGAGGCGCCCGTCGCTACTAAGGGCTGACCCCTTATGTAGCGGCGTTTAAGCCGTTCTTTGCATAGCTTGCCCACAGAGTTATCCACAGAGCTTTGATGTGCATTGTTCGACATTGTCGAGTCACATATAAAAAATGGGGCTTGACCTTGTTCTGCAAGTATGAATTCTGCCCGCTGGTCAGCTTTCTACAAGCTCCGTGGCACTAGGTCTCTAGCGATGCATTGGTTGTCGCGAGTGCGGTTCTGCAATTGGGTGTTTTTTGAGCGGCTTGGTCCAGCGCTCGTGTTTGCAGGGCAGGACAGAGTTATCTGTCTTTTGCACACAGAGTTATCCACAGATACTGTGCACAACTGTAGTGGATGCGTTTAGGCTGGGCGCTGGCGTAAGACCTGCTTGTTGGAAAATACGCTCGGTAGCTGGCGCTGCGCTTACTGGGGATCGCCGAGTAGGTCCTGACTTTGCTGTTATCGTCGCTGGCGGGTATGGCGTTGGTTGGCGACCGCCATTGTTGCCATATCCTCTATTCATCTGCTCAAAGTGTTCATGAACGCGCAGAATATCCCCAACGACAAACTCATGTGGTACGTGATTATCCACATGACCTTTGTCGTGTCGGCCTTTGCTATGGGGATTTTGGATAAGCTGGCAAAAACCGGCAAAGGCGAAGCCGCCCTGTCGGACTGATCAGGTGGCCAGTAGCACCACGAACTTGTCAGACGCCGCCAGCTGAGTCACCTGGCTGAAGTACTGCTTCAGTTTGACGTGATATCCCAGGTGGCGATTGCCCACCACCAACAATCGGCCGCTGGGCTTCAACGCGCTGCGGCTTTGCTGGAACAGCCTGAGCGCAATATCATCGCCAATAACCTGTTGCTGATGAAAGGGCGGGTTGCATAGCACAACGTCCAGAGAGTCGGGCGTTATCCCGATTAGTCCGTCATTGACCCTGAACTCCGCTGTTCGGCCGGGGAGCGCATTGGTGAAGTTCTGCTTGGCGCTGGCAACGGCCGCGTAGGATTCGTCATAGAACAGCAGTTGTGCCTGCGCGTTGTGCAGCGCGGCCATTATGCCAAGCGCACCATTACCGCAGCCCAGATCCGCGATGTTAGTAGCGGTAGCCGTCTGCTCGGCAATGAGCGGCAGCATAACGCGGGTGCCTATATCCAGCCGCTCACGCGAGAAGACGCCGGGCTGGTTGCACAGGCTGATGTCGGTGCCATCGAGAGCGTAGTGGCTGGCCAGCGGCTGAGTCGGTGGTATCAGCTGTGGATCGAAATTGGCGCTCAGTAAGCGGGCTTTCTTCCAACCCAATGAGGCCTGGTAGGGGCCGATATATTTAGCCAGCAGATCACCGGCCCTTGGCGGCAGGTGCTTGATCATGGCGCCGGCCATCACCACCGCGCCGGGCAGTAAGTGAGGGCGCAAGCGGCGCAATTGGTCCTCCAGCAGGGTAAGGCTTTTGGGTACGCGCAAGAGTACCTGCTGATATTGCCCCGGCGGAGATTGGTCGCCGGGGACCATTTCAATCTGCCCGCTATCTAACTGGTTGATGCGCAGGTTTTCGGTCAGGGCCAGTTCACTCAGGTGGGAGTCTCCCCAGCTGCAAGGCTGATGAGCCGCTAGCGCGCAGGCGAGGGCGCCAAACTGATCGTTGATGATCAGCAGCGGTCCTGGTTCCGGCTGTGCCTGTAATTGGCTCAGCAAGTAATGATCGGTTGCGTCAAATGCCTGCAGTGTGGGGTTCTGCGTCGGTGGATAACGCGTTAGCGACAAAGCGCCGTAGGGGGAGTCGAAAGCGTGCATGCGCGGCCCGGTTGTGATCTGGATGGGCAGTATAGCGCAGCTGCATCGGGGGCGGTGCGAGCGCCCCCGCAGCGGTCAGGTGTTTTGCTGTTTAAGCAGGTCGCGTATTTCGCCAAGCAGGATTTCTTCTCTGGACTGGGCTTGAGGCGCGGGGGGCGTAGCTTCCTCCTTGCGCTTGAGACTATTCATTACCCGCACTGCGACGAAGATGGCTGCGGCGATGATCAGAAAATCAACGACGCTCTGAATGAACAATCCGTAGCCTAACGTCACCGCTGGCAGCTCACCTTGGGCTTCTTTTAGAACGATTGCCAGGTCGGCGAAGTCGACGCCGCCAATCATCAGCCCCAGCGGTGGCATGACCACATTGGTTACGAATGAGGAGACTACTTTGCCAAACGCGGCGCCAATGATGATGCCAACTGCCATATCAACTACGTTGCCGCGCAGGGCGAAGGTCTTGAATTCTTTCAACATGCTCATAGGCACATCCTCGCGAGCGCCGGATTGGCGCGTGAGCCTAGATAATGCGTAGGCTTCAGGATTGTTTCAATCGTTTTTGCAGCGTATCGCAAACGATGCGCAGTGCCTGAATACGGGCATAGCGTTTATCGGTTGAGGGTATTACGTGCCAGGGCGCTTGCGGCGTAGCGGTGTTCTCCACCATATCGTTCATGGCGTTGACGTAGTCAGACCACTTGTCGCGGTTGCGCCAGTCTTCGTCGGTCAGCTTGTACCTTTTGGTTGGTGATTTCTCACGGTCCTCGAAGCGCGACAATTGCTCTTCTGGCGTGATAGCCAGCCAGAACTTGATTATCAAGGTCCCTGCTTTATGCAGCTGCGCCTCAAAATCGTTGATTTCCCCATAGGCTTGTTGCCAGCGAAGGTCAGAGCAGAACCCTTCGATACGCTCGACCAGCACACGTCCATAGTAACTACGGTCAAGGACGACGACTTTGCCGGGTGCCGGAATACGTCGCCAGAAGCGCAGCAAATAGGGCTGACTGCGCTCTTCTTCTGTGGGCGCTCGCGTGCCATGAACCCGAAGCATGCGCGGATCGAGGCAATGGGTGATGCGCCTGATGGTGCCGCCCTTGCCCGCGGCATCGGCGCCCTCGAATACCAGCAGCAGGCTGCTTTTTTGGAAGGCTGGATGACGGGCAAGGTCACGCAGGCGATGCTGATAGTGCTCAAGCTCGCGTTTGTAGACATCTTTTTTCAGCTCGTGGTCGTAGTCGAGCTGTTCTAGCCGGTCGCTCTTGCTGGGTTGCCAGTCATGCTCCTCCGGCACCGCGTCCTTGCCCTGCAGTTTCTGTTTTATTGCCTTGAGCAATAGCTTGCCGACATACAAGTCACGTGCTTCTGCATCGCTGCTGGCGACCTGAATCCAAGGTGCAATAGTCGTTGAGGTTAACTCACTCATGCGCTTGGCCGCTTCACGCACCTTGGTGTACTCCGTGGTGCTGAATTCGCCCCATTCGCGCATCGCCAGGCTGTCGTACTGTTTTTGCTGCTCCCTGGGTGGGTAATGCTGTGCATGATCGTCATCCAGGTGCAGCCATAGCTTGAGTAGGGTGACGCCTTCAGCCGCCAACTGATTCTCGAAGCGCGTTACCTGTTCCATTTCACTCTTGAATCGAGTGTCTGACATGCGCCCTCGGCTCAGTTGAATCAGCGGCTGGTGATACCAGGAGCCAAGATAAAAGCCCAAGGTTCCTGCCGGAGGGAGGCTGCGCCAGTAGCGCCAGAGCCGCGGCATCTTGCGTTCAATACCTTGCGGTAGGGTGAAGGCGCGGGTGTTCAGGTAGCGGTTATCCAGCCATTCGTAAAAGGTGTAAATCAACTCGGCCTTGCCGGCCAGATCATTGCCACTGACCAACAGTAGTACCGGCCCAAGGTTGGCTTTCTGCAGTTCAAATTGCGCTTCAAGCAAATCTTCGCAGAGCGCCTCACGCTGTTTTTTCAGACTTTTGTGTTTACTCATATACAGGCCTTTGTAGATGCCGTGCGCAGATTTGGCTAAGGCGCTCAAGGCAAGGGTTGTGTGTTGGTTGCCAGCGCGTCAACAATAGCGGCTTTGTGTTCAGGCTGGTTGCAGTATAGGCCGACACTAACGCATTTCTTGCGGAGGATGCATGGCTAAAGCCAAACGCATATACGGTTGTACCGAATGTGGTGCGACTTTTTCCAAGTGGGCTGGACAGTGTCCGGAGTGTCAGGCGTGGAATACGCTGGTAGAAACCGTGGTGGATACCACGCCAACCGGCGGCACCCCAGCGCGCAGCAGTAACTGGACGGGCCAGGAGGCGCAGGTCAAAACTCTCGCCGACGTCAGCACCGAAGAGGTGCCACGTCAGTTGAGCGGTTCCTCAGAGCTGGATCGGGTGCTGGGTGGCGGGCTGGTTAGCGGTTCGGTAGTGCTGATGGGCGGTGATCCTGGTATTGGTAAGTCGACGATTCTGCTGCAAACGCTCTGTCGGCTCGCGCAGTCTGTGCCGGCGCTTTACGTAACCGGCGAGGAATCTCAGCAGCAGGTCGCGATGCGAGCACGGCGTCTGGGCTTGCCCGAAGACAAGCTCAAGGTGATGACTGAAACCTGTATCGAAAGCATTATTGCGACTGCCCGCAAAGAGCAGCCGCGGGTGATGGTGGTAGATTCGATTCAGACCATTTTTACCGAGCAGCTGCAGTCTGCGCCTGGCGGCGTGGCTCAGGTGCGTGAGAGTGCTGCGCTCTTGGTTCGTTATGCCAAGCAGAGTGGTACCGCGATCTTTCTGGTAGGCCACGTGACCAAAGAAGGCTCGCTAGCCGGTCCGCGAGTGCTGGAGCACATGGTGGATACCGTGCTGTATTTTGAAGGTGAGTCGGACGGGCGTTATCGCATGCTGAGGGCGGTGAAGAACCGCTTTGGCGCGGTAAATGAGTTGGGTGTTTTTGCCATGACCGACAAAGGGTTAAAAGAAGTAGCGAACCCCTCGGCGATTTTCCTCTCGCGTTACGACGCGCCCATTCCCGGTAGTGTCGTCATGGCTACCTGGGAAGGCTCCAGACCTATGCTGGTGGAAGTTCAGGCGTTGGTTGATACCAGTCATCTGGGGAATCCTCGGCGGGTCACCCTGGGGTTGGACCAGAACCGTTTGGCCATGTTGTTGGCCGTGCTGCATCGCCACGGCGGGGTGGCTACCTACGATCAGGATGTGTTTGTCAACGTGGTGGGGGGCGTCAAGGTGTTGGAGACCGCATCGGATCTAGCGCTGCTGGCAGCGGTGATGTCCAGCTTGCGCAATCGACCTTTGCCGATGGATTTGATGGTCTTTGGTGAGCTGGGGTTATCTGGCGAGATACGCCCGGTGCCCAGTGGTCAGGAGCGCTTGAAGGAAGCGGCCAAGCATGGCTTCACCCGTGCCATTGTGCCCAAGGCTAACGCGCCCAAGGAATCGCCCAAAGGCATGGAGGTTATCGCGGTAACGCGCCTTGATCAGGCTTTGTCAGCGATTTTCGACTAAACGCCGCTCTGGCGGCGTTAGCTTCAAGCCGCAAGCCGCAAGCCGCAAGCCGCAAGCCGCAGGAGCGCAGAGGCAGTAACTTAGTTCATCACCTCTGTTGTGCACTGCCAGCTTGAGGCTTGTCGCTTGAAGCTGCTGTAAAGCGCAGGGTCAGATCAGCGCTTTCAGCTCACGTTCCAGTAGCTGTTCATCCCCTGTGTTCAACGCAATCAAGCGACGCAGGTGGCTAATTGAGTCCAGATCAATGTGCGTGCAGGTAAATCCCAGCATGCCTTCTTCGGCGTGTGCCAGGGCAGCTTCCATGCGTATCTGGCTGCCGTCATTGAGCTCAATTACACTGATGTAGGGCGCATCCTGTATAGAAGCAGACCAGTCATCAGGCGCCATCACCAGCAGACCATGCAGCGAAATGTCTATCAACTGAACCTGACTTTGCCAGTCATCCTGTTGCAGTAGTGTCTGCGCATCAAAGGGGATACGCGTAAAACGACGTCGTTCGTCACTCATGGAGAGCCTCTCCGGGCGATGCATTGATACAGTTACTATAGTCGCTTTTGCACGACTCAGACGATGCCCTGTGCAAGCATGGCATCCGCCACCTTGACGAAGCCGGCAATATTGGCGCCTTTGACGTAATTGATGAAGCCTTCCTCATCCTTTCCGTAGTGACTGCAGGCACTATGGATGGACTCCATGATCTCGTGAAGCTTCTGGTCAACTTCCTCTTCGGTCCATGACAGGCGCATGGCATTTTGACTCATTTCCAGCCCGCTTACGGCAACACCGCCAGCGTTGGCCGCTTTGCCTGGCGCATAGAGGGTTTTGTGTTCGAGAAATAGGTCAGCGGCAGCCAGAGTGCAGGGCATGTTAGCTCCCTCGGCGACGGCTATGCAGCCATTGTCGATCAGCTTGCGCGCATCGTCTTCGTCCAGTTCATTCTGCGTTGCGCAAGGTAAAGCAAGGTCACAGGACAGGTGCCATGGTGTGCTGTTGGCAATGAACTGCACGCCGGGCTGGCCATCAAGCGCTTCCAGTCGGCCGCGCTCCTGGTTCTTGAGCTTCACGACCTTTTTCCACGTCGCTTCGTCAAGACCATCGGCGAAGTGTAAGGTGCCGCCTGAGTCGGACAAGGAGAGGACCAAACCGCCAAGCTGAATAACCTTGAGTGCCGCGTACTGAGCGACATTGCCGGCACCTGAGATGACGACGCGCAGCCCATCAAGGCTTTTATCGCGGGATTTAAGCATCTGTTCAGCAAAGTAAACACAGCCAAAACCGGTGGCTTCGGGGCGCATTAGGCTACCGCCATAGGTTTGGCCTTTGCCGGTGAGCACTGAGGTGAATTCATTACGCATACGCTTGTATTGGCCGTACATATAGCCGACTTCGCGCGCGCCAACACCGATATCCCCTGCTGGTATATCCAGATTAGCTCCGATGTGGCGTGATAGTTCCGTCATGAATGACTGACAAAAGCGCATGACCTCGCTATCGCTTTTACCTTTTGGGTCGAAATCGGAGCCGCCCTTACCACCGCCCATGGGTAAGGTAGTCAGGGCATTTTTGAATACCTGCTCGAAGGCCAGAAACTTGAGTACACCCAGGTTTACTGAAGGGTGAAAGCGCAAGCCGCCCTTGTAGGGGCCGATGGCGCTATTCATTTGTACTCGATAGCCACGATTGACATGCACCTTGCCCTGATCATCGGTCCAGGGTACACGAAAGGTAATGGAGCGCTCCGGTTCGAGCAGGCGTTCCAGAATGCCCTGACTGAGGTACGCTGGATTGTCTTGCAGAAACGGCCAAAGACTGGTCAGAACTTCTTCCGCTGCCTGTTGGAACTCAGGTTGATCCGGATCTTTTTTTCGAATGCTGGCAAGGTAGGAAGAGAGCGTGTCGGTCATGGTCGGGGTCACTTATCTGTAAGAGTTTGACGAAACCGTGACACTTTATCAGGATGATCTACGCTCTAAAATAGTACATTTCGTCATCGGGGTAATGTTTTGGCAGGATAGCGCTATTTTGCTGATTTTATTATTTTTTTTGTTTCTATTTGTGTTTTTTTAACGCAATGACGCACCTTATCGGTGCGTCATCTGTGCTGCGCTAGTAGCCGGCATAAACCGGGAGTCGGCTCAGGCCAGCTTCTTGTAACGGACTCGGTGTGGTTGCGAGGCCGCATCGCCAAGGCGCTTTTTGCGATCGGCTTCATACTCGGTGTAGTTACCGTCGAAGAAGACGACCTGCGAATCATCTTCATAGGCGAGGATGTGGGTCGCGATACGGTCAAGGAACCAGCGATCGTGCGAAATCACAATGGCTGAGCCAGGGAAGTCGAGCAGCGCTTCTTCCAACGCACGCAGGGTTTCCACGTCCAGATCGTTTGAAGGTTCGTCGAGCAGCAGTACGTTGGCACCGCGCTTGAGCGTCAGCGCCAGATGCAGACGGCCACGCTCACCACCGGAAAGGTCCTTGACGAACTTTTGCTGATCAGATCCCTTGAAGTTGAAGCGCCCCACGTACCCGCGTGAGGGAACTTCGTAGTTGCCTACCTTGATCATGTCGAAACCGTCTGAAACCTGCTCCCATACGGTTTTGTTACCGTCGAGGTCATCGCGACTCTGATCGACGCTGGCGATCTCTACTGTTTCGCCGATATCAATGCTGCCTCCGTCCGGCTGCTCTTTACCGGTAATCATCCGAAACAGGGTTGATTTGCCCGCGCCGTTACCACCGATAACACCCACGATAGCGCCTTTGGGTACGCTGAACGACAGGTTATCGATCAGTACGCGTTCGCCATAGCCCTTGTTGACGCCATTGAAGTCAATAACCTTGTCACCCAAACGCGGGCCAGCCGGGATATAGATTTCGTTGGTTTCGCTGCGTTTCTGGAATTCTTGCGACTGCAGTTCTTCAAAGCGCTGCAAGCGTGCCTTGGATTTGGACTGGCGGCCCTTGGCGCCCTGGCGTACCCATTCCAGCTCGGCTTTCATCGCCTTGGCGTGCGAGGCTTCCTGCTTGGCTTCAGTATTCAGACGCGCAGCCTTGGATTCCAGCCACTGTGAGTAGTTGCCTTCAAAGGGAATGCCTTGGCCACGGTCAAGTTCGAGAATCCAGCCAGCCACGTTATCCAGGAAGTAGCGGTCGTGCGTAATAGCGACCACAGTGCCCGGGAAGTTGTGCAGGAATTGCTCCAGCCACGCAACTGAATCTGCGTCCAGGTGGTTGGTTGGTTCGTCGAGGAGCAGCATGTCAGGCGCTGACAGCAGCAGACGGCAGAGCGCAACGCGGCGTTTCTCACCGCCGGACAGATGGCCGATGGTGGCATCCCACGGTGGCAGGCGCAGGGCGTCGGCAGCGACTTCCAGCTGGCGCTCGAGGTTGTGACCGTCGGCGGCCTGCAGGATCGCTTCCAGTTTGCCTTGTTCGGCTGCCAGTGCATCGAAGTCGGCATCGGGTTCGGCGTAGGCAGCATATACCTCATCCAGGCGTGCTTGCGCGGCCTTGACCTCGCCTACGGCCTCTTCGACGATGTCACGTACGGTCTTATCAGCATCAAGTTGTGGTTCCTGTGGCAGATAACCTACCTTGATACCCGGCATTGGGCGGGCTTCGCCTTCGATCTCGGTGTCCACGCCTGCCATGATGCGCAGCAGGGTGGATTTACCTGCACCGTTGAGGCCCAATACGCCGATTTTGGCGCCGGGGAAGAAGGACAAGGAAATATCTTTCAGAATCTGACGCTTCGGGGGGACGACTTTGCCAACCCGATGCATGCTATAAACATATTGAGCCATGGGGGTAGAACCTGTTGAATGGGGGGTATTGATAGATTCATCATGCAGCTGCTTGGCTGTCATGTCGAAATTGCAGGCAAGGCTAGCCCAACTGGCCTTTAAGGGCAAACGTCTGCAGCTTATGCCTTGCGCTCGCGGTGATATTGAACATTACTGTTTGGGTCTGGTTGTAGCAATAAAGGGTGGTGAGTCTTGTTTGTACGGCTATTTGATAAGTGAGCACATTGAATAACAATAATAGTGAAACGCAATGGCCTGTCGAAGATAACGGCTTTGACGCCATACAAACCCATTCCATGCGAGTTGGCTATTTTATAGTGGCCGTTGCCTGTGTGCTGGTTCTGGTACTCCTGGCCTGGCAGTCCTGGTTTGACTACGTTGCTATCAAGCGCCAACACCAGATACAGGTAGAAGAAAGTGTCTGGCTTACCGCTGACCAGATGGCGCTTAATATTGGGGTTACCTCCATTGCGCTTGCTCGCGTGCTGGATTTTCAGGCGCCGGAGCAAAACGCCGGCTCTCGCCTGGTGGTACAGGACCTGTTGCCGGGGATTGTCAGTGTACGCCAGGTGGATTTGAATCGAGTTTTGCCCGATGAATCGGCGCCATGGCGGCAAACGGCACATCGGCTCGAATTAAGCGGTGAGCGTTTTGGTCTGGACTCGGATCCAGTACGCAACGAGCTTTTCTGGACGCTGGCCAGCGCGCAGCCAGATCGTTACTGGGTATTGACCCTTGATGGGCGCGCGTTGGCCTCGCTGGTGTCGGCGCGAGCGGCGCAAGGTTATGTTTGGCTGCTTGAAGATGTCGGTCGCAGTCGGGTGCTGGCCCGGCAGATGGATGACCTTTTGGTTTATTCAGGCAATGCGCCGATGTCAGCGCAAGAGCGCGATCGGGTCGTGGTTAGTGCGCCGGTAGAAGGTACGCTTTGGCAAGTTCGTGGTCTGGTGGACGCGGATTACTACCATCGCCAGTTAGGGCCATTATTGCTGCAACGCATCTTGTTGCTATTCGGATCACTGCTGGTTTTGATGGCGGTACTTTGGCTATTGATGCGACAGGCTCGCGCTAATCGACGGTTACGGGTCAGTCGGGCGGAATCCTTTCGGCATATGCAAGACAGTGAGCGCCGCTATCTGGACGTATTCCAAGGCGCCGATATGGCGCTTTGTCTAATAGATCTTTCCGAACTCAAGTCATTCATTATGCGCCACGGCCTGCATGATCAGGCGGCCCTTGATCGTTGGCTGTTAGAGCACCCTCAGCAGCACTCCGAGCTGCTGGCCAGCATGCACCTGCTGGAAGCCAACCCGGTTGCGCTGAATTTGTTGCAAGTTAGCTCGGTGGACAAACTTGTGGGTATTCTGCGCGGGGAGCAGCACTTGCGTATGGGCGGCGCGCGCTACCGTCTGGTATTGGCGTTGGTCAACGGCGATGCGCGCGTGGAGCTGGAAACGCCCATGGTAGGCGCCGACGGCAAGCTGCGCTATTTATGGATGGTGGTGCGTCTGCCGCGAGAGATTGATGAGCTGCACGCGGTGACCTTGAGCTTCACTGATCTGACTGAGCGTCGGCGCATTGAGGTGGCAATGCGCGAGAGAGAGCAGTTTTGGGCTTCCGTTGTGGAGGCTTTGCCTGACCTGGTGTTTATTCGTGATGTACACAAAATGGGCGCGGATGAATTCTTCTTCAGTAACCGCTCCCTGGCTTCTATCCTCGGTTACAGCGCGGATGAAGAAGTGGCCATGGGTGACAGTTATCGTAATAGTCTGCTGCATCCGGATGACTTGGAATACATGCAGGTCAATCGTCGGCTGCAATTGGTCTTGCCGGACAACCGCGTGCTTGAATGGCGAGTACGTTGGCGGCACAAGGAGACTGGCTGGCGCTGGTTCAGTATTCGCTCCAGGGTCTTCAAACGAGCAGATGATGGCCGAGTAGAGCAGGTTATCGGTTTTGTTCGGGATGCTCATTCGCAGACGTTGGAACGTGAGAAAATCCAGCGTTCCGAGGCGCGCTATCGATTAATGGCGGAAAATGTCAGTGACATCGTCTGGTCCACAGATAGTGAGTTTCAGCCCGATTTTGTCAGCCCTTCTGTAGAGCATGTACTGGGCTACAGTGCGGAGCATTTGCTGGCCGTGGGCCCGGAAGAAGTGGTGGTGGGTGATCGATATCTCGATTTTATGCATAAGCTGGTTGATGAAATCAGGCCACAGGTTTACAGCGTAGAGAAAGCTAAAGCTCTGCGCGAGCAGGGCTTTAGGCGCCAAATTATAGGCGATGCTATCAAGGCTGATGGGCGCAAGTGTCCGCTGGAAACCCGGGTGTCGTTGATGTGGAATGAGCAGGGCCGCTTCCTTGGTTTGCTCGGCGTGGCGCGTGACATTACCGAGCAACGACGCACCGAAAACCGTCTGCGTATGGCCGCTACCGTTTTTGAAAATACCACGGGGGCCGTACTGGTGACGGACCCAGCGGGCTATATTGTGCAGGTCAACGAGAACCTGACACGTATAACCGGGTACAGCGACGACGATATCGTTGACCAGCTACCTGCGGTACTCACCGCGCGCCTCCATGAAAAGCACTTCTATATCAATATCATGTCTTCCTTGCAGGAGGATGGCCGCTGGGAGGGCGAAATCTGGCTGCAGCGTAAAGATGGCGATGCTTTCCTCTGCTGGGCCGGTGTCACGGCAGTGCAGGATAGCGACGGTGACCTGGTTAGCTATGTCTGCTTTTTTGTCGATATAAGCGAGCGTAAAGCATCTGAGGCACGTATTCAGAGTCTCGCCTATTACGATGTGTTAACCGGTCTGCCTAATCGAACGCTATTTCAGGACCGTTTGCAGGCAGCGCTTCCCCTCGCGTTCAGGCGCTCCGAATGGGTCGCGGTTCTATTTCTCGATCTTGACCGGTTCAAACCCATCAATGACAGCTTGGGCCATGCCGCGGGTGATACGGTACTTAAAGAAGTGGCCATGCGTCTGCGCGGCTGTGTACGCGAGAGCGATACGGTTGCGCGCATGGGCGGGGACGAGTTCACCATACTGCTCACAGGCCTGGCTGATCGTGAGGCCGCACTAGCTGCCTGTATGCATGTCGCAGAGAAGGTGCTCCTGGCGCTGGGGCCAGCATTTGTGCTGCAAGAGCGCGATTTCTTCGTTAGCGCCAGTATCGGTATTGCGCTTGCGCCGCAGGATGCCGACGAAGGTAGCGTGTTGTTAAAAAATGCCGACACTGCCATGTACCACGCCAAGGCAATGGGTAAGGACACTTTCCAGTTCTACGAGAGCGAGATGAATGCGCGTGCGCTTGAGCGCCTAGGCTTGGAGAATGATCTACGCCGCGCGATACAGGATCATGCCTTTTATCTGGTGTATCAGCCGCAGTTCAGCTGCAGCGATGGATCGCTCACTGGAGCAGAGGTATTGTTGCGCTGGAATGACCCGGTCCGCGGTAATGTTTCGCCGGCGGAGTTTATTCCGGTAGCCGAAGAGCTCGGTTTGATTCGTGTGTTGGGAGAGTGGGTGCTTGATCAAGCCTGCCAGCAGCTGGCAACGTGGCGTGCCAATGGCTTTACTGTGCCTCGGTTAGCGGTGAACTTATCAGCAATGCAATTTGATGATGGGCAGTTGGTGGAGCAGATTTCCGCTATTCTGGAACGCTACGAATTGCCGCCCCAGGTGCTGGAGTTGGAGTTGACCGAGAGTATTCTACTGCGCAACCTTGATCTGACCATGAGCGCGTTGAACCGCCTCAAGGAAAAAGGGGTGCATATTGCTATCGACGACTTTGGGACGGGCTATTCGGCACTTAATTACCTCAAGGATTTTCCGATAGACACGCTTAAAATTGACCGTGGTTTTATTCAGGCAATGCGGCCGCATAGTCGAGATGCTCGCTTGGCCGAGGCCATCGTCGCTTTGGGGCGTAGCTTGCAACTAAGGGTTATTGCGGAAGGCATTGAGACCGAAGAGCAGTTCAGTCTGGTCCGTAGTTTTGGCTGCGATGAAGTACAGGGGTTTCATATGGGACGCCCGGTTGAGGCGCAGGTATTCGAGAGTCGTTGGTTAATACCTCTTGAATGAGTGCTTTTTGCTTACGCCTGAATGCTTTTCAAGTGCCAGTTGCCTTGGCATGCGTTAAAATGCGCGCCTCTTTTGTTTTTGAACGACCTAGCAGGGGGCCGTTACATGTTCAGCCGTTCTAACGATATAGCCACATACGATGCCGATCTGTGGGCTGCAATGCAGCACGAAGCCGTGCGTCAGGAAGATCACATCGAACTGATTGCCTCGGAAAACTACACCAGTCCGGCAATCATGCAGGCGCAGGGCTCAGTCCTGACCAACAAGTACGCCGAAGGTTATCCGGGTAAGCGCTACTACGGCGGTTGCGAGTATGTCGACGTGGCGGAACAGCTGGCCATTGATCGCGCCAAGGCGCTGTTCGGTGCAGATTACGCCAACGTTCAACCACACGCCGGTTCACAAGCCAACTCGGCCGTATTCCAGGCATTGTTGACGCCGGGTGATACCGTGCTGGGTATGAGTCTGGCGCATGGCGGTCACCTGACCCATGGTGCAACGGTTAACTTTTCCGGCAAGCATTACAATGCAGTGCAGTACGGCATCAATACCGAAACCGGTCTGATTGATTATGACGAGGTTGAGGCGCTGGCGCTTGAGCACAAGCCGAAGATGATCATTGCTGGCTTCTCCGCCTATTCTCAGGTGCTGGATTTTGCCCGTTTCCGTGAGATCGCCGACAAGGTAGGTGCCTACCTCTTCGTCGATATGGCGCACGTTGCAGGTTTGGTCGCAGCGGGTGTTTACCCTAACCCGATTCCGTTTGCGGATGTGGTCACGACTACCACGCACAAGACGCTGCGCGGTCCACGTGGTGGCCTTATTCTGGCTCGCGCCAATGAAGCGCTGGAGAAGAAACTGAACTCCGCAGTCTTCCCCGGCGGTCAGGGTGGTCCATTGATGCATGTAATCGCGGCCAAGGCGATCTGCTTCAAGGAAGCTATGAGCCCCGAGTTCAAGACCTACCAGCAGCAGGTGGTGAAAAACGCCAAGGCAATGGCTGGGGTGTTTGTCGAACGTGGCTATGACGTTGTGTCGGGTGGTACCGAGAACCATTTGTTCCTGCTGTCGTTGATCAAGCAGGACATCACCGGTAAGGACGCCGATGCGGCACTGGGTCGCGCGTTTATTACGGTTAACAAGAATGCCGTACCGAATGACCCGCGCTCGCCATTTGTGACCTCCGGTCTGCGTATCGGTACACCGGCGGTGACTACGCGCGGTTTTGTTGAGGCAGATTGTCAGTCTCTGGCTGGCTGGATCTGCGACATCCTCGACAATATGGGTGATGAGGCAGTAGTAGATCGCGTACGTGATCAGGTGAAGCAAATCTGTGCGCGTCTGCCGGTCTACGGTGACTAAGCGTTTAGCGCTGATAAAAGCCCCTCCCGACTTTGGTCGCGGGGGGCTTTTTTGTGGGTAGTCGCCAAGGTTATGGTATCGGTGTAAAATTGACGTTATTTTTATGACGATAATGTTTCTATGTCAGTCAGTTGGCAGCTAAAGAGCTGGCTGGTAGTGCGTTGGCGTCGGTCTGAATGGGGAAGCAATGAGAACGGACTCATGAGGCATCTGGCCTACTTGGTAACTGCCCTGCTAATGCTGTTTGCAGACCTGAGTGCGGCGTTGGCGCAGCAGGAGGTGGAGCCTGTTTCTGTGCAGGCACCGGCGGTGCTGAAAGTAGCGATCATGAATTTCCCCGGTTACTCCGAGGTAGATAGCGAAGGCAATGCGGTTGGTCGTACTGTCACTCTGGTGGATAAACTGCTGCGGCAAGCTGGCTTTGCCTATGAGGTGCGCATTCTTCCGCCTGCACGGATTTGGAGGGGGTTGGAGGATGGCAGCGTGCAGTTATGGCCTGGCATCGTTAACAAGCCGGGGCTTGAAGCATCGACCTTGCTTGCTCGCCGCACGTTGGGGGTGGTGGGGATCAACCTCTATTACCTGCCGGGCAGCCCGCGGCCGCAATGGCCGGATGATCTTCAGGGTAAACGGGTAATTCTGATAACCAACTACACCTACACTTCGCAGCTGATGCGGGTGCTGGATGACCCTTCGCTGGATATCACCTTTCTCCTGGGTAGCTCGCATTTGGGTGCTGTACGCATGTTGCTGCGTGGCCGAGGAGATTATTTGCTGGACTATCGCGCGCAGGTAGATTCGGCTGCCGCGACCCTGCATATAGAGCCTTTGCCCCACCTGAAAGTGTCGGAACAGCCGATGCGCTTTGTGGTTTCGAGACGCACGCCGGGAGCCAGTGATGTTGTGCGTGCGCTGGATGCTGCCTATGATCAATTGGAGTCGCAAGGAGTGGAGCTTGATGTAACCCGGCAATAACCTATAGCGCTGATGAATGATGCTTGCGTACCATTATCGTGATGGGTTGAATAAAGCTGGGTTGGTATATTGGTTGTTGCTGCCGGTCTATTTGGGCGGGATGTATTTTATTAATGGAAGGGATTTCGATGCCGGACAGCTATAAGGTTGTTTTTAGTGGTGCCCGTGTTGCGGGTATAGAAGAGTCAGAACTGCGCGCTGAGCTGCTGCGCCTGGGCTTTGATGAGCGCCAAGTGCAGGCTCTGCTGATGGGGCGCAAGGTCACTATCAAGAGCAATCTGAGTGCGGAGCAAGCCGAGCGCTACTGTCAGCGTTTGCAGTCTGCCGGCTTGATAACCAAGGTTCAGGCGGAGAGTGTCGCGGAACAGTCAGTGATAACTGATGAGCCAGCTTCGCGTCCGGAGCCGGTCATGTCTGCAGATGAGCCGCCCCCACCGCCAGTTGCGTCAGGGCAGGGCGCAGGTGCTTCAGGTCGGCGCAGCGTGAAGATCAGGTTCACCGGTACCGGAGAGGAATACTTCGGTATCTGGATCGTTAATATTATGCTGCTGGTTGTCACCCTGGGTTTTTACGCGCCCTGGGCCAAGGTGCGCAATATGCAGTACTTCTACGGTCATACTCTGCTGGAGGATACCAGCTTCCAATATCTGGCTGATCCCTGGGTCATCTTTCGTGGTCGTATGGTCGCGTTGGTAGCGGTGATTGTCTGGTCTGTTGCCTCGACCTTTTATCCCGTGGTCGCGATGGGGTTATTGCTGATTTTTATTCCGCTGATCCCCTGGATTATCGCGCGCTCGCTGAAGTTTCATGCCGTGAACAGCGCCTATCGCAACATCAGGTTCGACTTTGTCGGTAGCTACTGGCAGGCGGCCAAGGTCATTTACCTGTGGCCACTGCTATCGATACTCAGCCTGGGGCTGCTGGTGCCGTTTTCAGCGCAGCGCTGGTATGTCTTCCTGGTGGACAACTTGCGTTATGGTCGTAGTGAGTTTCATCTCAACCTTACTGCAGGCCAGGTCTATATGTTCTTTCTGAAAATGCTGGGCGTCTTGCTAGGCGTTGCCGCGCTCTCGGCGATCGCCCAGTTCGTGCATGGCGCCTTTTCAGTTATTTTCATTGTGCTGGGTTATTTGTTGCTCTTTGGGTACGCAATGGCGGGCGTTACCAATCTGATCATGTCTGCTACCACCTTGGCGGATCATGGTTTTGAGTCTTCTCTGGGCAAGCGCCGTATTGTCTGGATTTTCTTCAGCAATAGCCTGCTGATCATGCTGAGCATGGGTATTTTTACGCCTTGGGCCAAAGTGCGTATGGCGCGCTATCGTGCGAGTTGCACCGAGATGCATATTCAGGGCGATCTTGATGGTTTTGTCGCCGGCGAGGCGCAACGTGCTGGCGCGGTAGGTCTGGAGTTGGGGGACGCCTTCGATGTCGGTATCTCCCTCATCTGAGCAATGGGTTGTCGGCCGCTATTTCGACGGCAACTCAAGCCATAGCAGCGAGGCGCGCGCCAATGTGGTGGGTGGGTGCTTGCGCCTGGAGGTGGCGGGTAAATCTAAGCACTACCCCGCCGATCAAGTGCGTCTCGGCGTTCAGGTTGGCAGCGCCAATAGTTATCTACACCTGAGTGATGGGGGGGTGTTGGAGTCGCTCGATGTAAGCGGCTTACAGCGCCTGGCTCGCGAGCTTAAACGCTCGGGCGATAGTTGGCTGCAGCGTTTTGAGGTAAATACCCGGCTGATTGTCTTTAGCCTGATAGCTGTGCTGGCGTTTTCCGTTATCGGCGTGCTGTATGGCGTGCCCTGGCTATCCGCACAAATCGCTGATGCCTTGCCGGTTGAGCTTGAGACCCGTATTGGCGAGGAGGCGTTGGCTAATATGGATAAGCTATGGATGGAGCCTAGCCAGATGACCGAGGCTCGCCAGCAGGAGGTGCTGTCTGCCATGGCGCCCTATCTGCGAGTCATGCAGGACGATTATCCTGAGCACAGTCTGCAATTGCATTTTCGTGCCTCAGAGGCGCTGGGTGCCAATGCCTTTGCCTTGCCGGGTGGTAATCTGGTTTTTACCGATGACATGGTGGCGCTGGCAAAAAACGATGAAGAGTTGGCGTCCGTGATGGCGCATGAGGTGGGGCACGTTGTGCACCGTCACAGTATGCGCAACCTGGTGCAGGGCTCATTGCTGGTATTTGTCATGGTGTCGCTGACCGGCGATATCTCCGCAGCCTCAGATATGGCAGCAGGTTTGCCGGCGTTATTGGCTAGTTTGAGTTATCAGCGAGGCATGGAAACGGAAGCGGATGACTTTGCACTGGCGTTTTTGCAGCAGCAGGCTATTGCGCCGCAACGTTTTGCCGACATCATGCAGCGTCTGGATCCGGGTTCGGCAAATAGTGACGAGGAGAAGGACGTGGCGAGTGGATTGAGCAGTTTCCTGTCAACCCATCCGCCAACACCCGAGCGCATAGAGCGCTTTCAGACTTTGGACTGACCCAGTCCCAGTGTGCTCAGAGTGCGCTTGCGCACACTCTTGAGCAGCTCGGCGTCGTTAATCAGCGACTGACCGTAAGACGGCACCAATGTTTTCATGCGTGCCTGCCACTCTGGGCTGGCAATACGATCTTTGAAGCAGCGCTCTAATACATCAATCATCGCTTGCACTGCAGTTGATGCGCCGGGTGAGGCGCCCAGGAGAGCGGCGAGTGTGCCGTCCTTGGCAGCGACTATTTCTGTACCGAACTCAAGCTTGCCGTGGCCTTTGGCGTCTTTCTTGATGATCTGTACGCGCATGCCAGCATCCTGCAGTGTCCAGTTCTTCTCCTGGGCATCCGGGAAGTAGTTGCGCAGTGATGCGACTCGGTCTTTGTGCGACTGAAAGGACTCGGCAATCAGGTACTTGGTCAGATCCATGTTGTCGCGGCCCACTGCCATCATCGGCGCCACGTTATAGGTTTTGACCGAAGAGAACAGGTCAAACACCGAGCCCTTCTTCAGAAACTTGGTGGTGAAGCCAGCAAAGGGGCCAAACAGCAACGCCGGTTTGCCGTTGATGATGCGGGTATCCAGGTGCGGGACCGACATCGGTGGCGCGCCAACGGGTGCTTTGCCATAAACCTTGGAACTGTGGCGCTTGACCACGTCCGGGTCCTTGCATACCAGCCACTGACCGCTGACCGGGAAGCCGCCGTAACCTTGGCTTTCATCGATATGGGACTTCTGCAGCAGCGGCAGGGAACCACCGCCGGCGCCGAGGAAAACGAACTTGGCGTTGAAGTCTTTTTCTTCGCCGGTATTCTCGTCTTCGATATTGACGCGCCAATGACCTTTCTTGCTCTTGCGCAGACTCTTCACCGAATGCTTCAGGCAAAGCTCAAAGCCTTCCTGTTGTTTCAGGTGATCAATCATTTTGCGCGTCAGTGAACCGAAATCAACATCCGAGCCGTGATCGACACGGGTCGCCGCAACGGGTTGCTTGGCGTCACGGCTGGACATGATCAGTGGCATCCACTCGCGCAGAGTCTCTGGCGTATCGCTGTACTGCATTTCAGAAAAGAGGTGGTGGTTGCTCAGTAGCTCGTGACGTTTGCGTAGAAACTCAACATCTTTCTCGCCCCAGACAAAGCTCTGGTGCGGGGTAGTGTTGATGAAGTCTGATGCCTTGGGCAGGATTCCCTGTTCGACCAGATAGGTCCAGAATTGCAGGGTAACCTCAAAGGATGCGTTTATGGAGAGCGCACGCTCAATAGCAATGTTGCCTGCGTCGTCCTGCGGAGTGTAATTCAACTCGCAGTAACCAGCGTGTCCGGTGCCTGCGTTGTTCCAGCCGTCGGTACTTTCGTGAGCAACGTGGTCCAGACGCTCGACCAGGGTAATGGTCATCGCCGGATCCAGCTGTTTGAGCAACATCCCTAGCGTAGCGCTCATGACACCACCACCGACCAGCAATACATCTACATTTCTTGCTGTCATTAACATGTCGCCTCTTTGGTAAAAATCAAGGAGCCTCTTGAGCTCTCCAGTAATCATACTGGCCAATGTCGGGGCGGCTAGCAAACGGGCTTGTTCTCGATCAAGGCTTGTGGCTGCATCGAGAGCACGTCAAGCGTCGTGCTGTGTGCTCCGCAAGCCCCGGTATGCAAGCATCTGTTTAGTCAGTCGAGACAGCGGGCTGGCTAACGGTTTCTGCTTTGTGGAATGAGCTACCAGGGCTTAATGGTCTGACGGTAATCGGCCATTGGAGTAGTTCAGAGAAGTCTTATCATACCGGGTTAATTCATCCGGTAACAGAATGAAAGTGGGGGTAAAGTGACCAAATAAGGTGTCTTGGTCATTTTTTACGTGGTTGTTTGCAGCACGCAGGGCGAGGGCAGGGCTTATTCATTTATGCGTAGTTGTTTACGCCGGGCGCGACGAGTCAGAATACACGCCTTGCCTTTATTGACGCTGCGCAAGGCCTGGTTGGAGTTTTGGTTGTAGGCTGCGTTTCCTGAGGTTGGGGCTACAGGTGTCCGACTTATTGCTTTAGAACTTTTTGCTAGCGAGGCTTAGATGCAGGAGATTGTGGTGGTAGGGGGCGGCGTGATCGGCTGTTTGAGTGCGCTGAATTTGCTGGAGGCGGGGTGTCGAGTAACGCTGCTGGAACGCGGAGAGTTGGGGAGAGAAGCCTCATGGGCTGGTGGTGGTATCGTCTCGCCCTTGTATCCCTGGCGTTATCAGGCGTCTGTCAGTGCGTTGGCGAATTGGTCACAGGGCTATTATCCAACCTTATCTGCGCAGCTTTTGGCGCAAACCGGAATCGACTCAGAAGTAGAGCCTTGTGGCCTGTTGTGGCTGGATCACGCTGAGCGTGACCAGGCACTTGCCTGGGCGCAGCAGCGGCAGCAGCCTCTGGCTGAGGTTGCGAGCGACTTTGTCTATGAGCGAGTGCCACAACTGGCCAGCGGTTATCAAAGTGCGCTGTGGCAGGCTGACCTGGCCAATGTGCGCAATCCCAGGCTGTTGCAGGCGCTGCGAGCCAGATTGCTGCAGTTTGCTGAGTTTAATCTGCAGGAACATAGTCCGGCGACCGGGTTGTTGCGTGACGGAGACCGGGTTGTTGGCGTTACCACTCAAGCCGCTGAATATCGCGCTGATGCTGTGGTGGTGGCAGCGGGTGCCTGGTCTGGCGACTGGCTGGCGGAGGCGGGCCTCAGTCTCCCGGTCGTTCCGGTCAAAGGTCAGATGCTGTTATATAAGCGTGAGCCTGGTTGGCTGAAATCAGTGGTGTTGTATGAAGGGCGCTATGCGATTCCGCGTCGCGATGGGCATATTCTGATCGGTAGCACGCTGGAGCATGCCGGTTACGATAAAAGAACCAGCACGCAAGCGCTTGAATCACTGCGGCAATCGGCAGAGGGATTGTTGCCGGAATTGCGGGAGCTGTCCCCGGTAGCCCAATGGGCTGGCTTGCGTCCGGGCTCTCCCGAAGGTGTGCCCTACATTGGTCCGGTATCTGAGCTGCCGGGTTTGTGGCTGAATGCAGGACATTATCGTAATGGACTGGTGCTGGCGCCAGCCTCCTGCCGGCTGCTCGCCGATCTGCTGTTGCAGCGTCAGCCGGAACTTGATCCTGCGCCCTATCTGCCAGCCGGCCGCGTGTGCCAGCCGCTTTAGAGGGACAGAAAATCAATGGAAAAATAAGCGGGACCCGCGTTGATTCAAAGAAGCGCTGTGGTCCACGCTTTTCCAGCTTCCAGCTTCCAGCTTCCAGCTTCCAGCTTCCAGCTTCCAGCTTCCAGCTATCAGTCGTCCAGCCCCAGTTTTTTCAGGCGATAGCGCAGGGAGCGGAAGGTGAGCCCCAATCTTTTGGCCGCGGCGGTTTTATTCCAGCGTGTTTCTTCCAGCGCCTGAGTAATAGCCTGACGCTCTATGTTATCGAGAAAGTCTTCCAGATGGTCGATCTGGCTTAGATCCTGGCTGTCGTCACCGCCGGGTGACGGGCAGCCAGATAATTGTAAATCCGAGGTTTCAATGCGCTGGTTCTCGCACAGCGTAAAGGCGCGCTCCAGTGTGTTCTCAAGCTCTCGCACATTACCGGGAAAACGGTAATTACACAGCATCTCCATACAGCTGTCGGTGATCTGTGGCGTCGGTAGTCCATTGCGCTGCGCCAGCTTGCCGAGGATATGACGAGTGAGCAGGGGTAAATCTTCACGTCGCTCGCGTAGCGGTGGCACCTTTAATTCAATAACGTTGATGCGGTAGAACAGATCCTGTCGAAAACGACCTTCCGCTACCTCAATGGCCAGATCCTTGTGCGTTGCACAGAGTAGGCGTACATCGACTGCTTCTTCCTGTTGCGTACCCAGGGGTCTAACGGCCTTTTCCTGAATCGCGCGCAGCAATTTGACCTGCATCGCCATGGGGAGGTCGGCGACTTCGTCGAGGAACAGAGTGCCGCGGTTTGCCGCCTGAAACAGGCCGGGTTTGTCCGCTACAGCGCCGGTGAAGCTGCCCTTACGATGGCCGAAAAACTCGCTTTCCATCAGCTCTGAGGGTATCGCGCCGCAGTTCACCGGAACAAAGGGCTGCTCAGTGCGAGGGCCGAGCGCATGTATCCGGCGCGCGACTAACTCTTTGCCGCTGCCGGACTCGCCACTGATATACAGCGGAGCCTGGCTGCGCGCGAGTTTGCCGATCTGTTTGCGCAGGCGCTCCATGGGCGGTGATACCCCAAGCAAGGGATCCTGCTCCTGCCCCTCAGGTTCGCTAGCGGACTGAGTTAATTTTAAGGCCGCGCTGACGAGTTCGCGCAGGCGGTTTAGATCAACCGGTTTGGTCAGGAAGTCGAAGGCGCCGGCTTTTAAAGCATTGATGGCGGTGTCCAGGCTGCCGTAAGCCGTAATCATGGCAACCGGCGTACAGGGGCTGTGTTGCTGGATATGCCGTACGACGCTCATGCCGTCTCCGTCAGGCAGACGCATGTCGGTCAGGCAGAGTGCATAGTGATTTTTGCGCAGCAGAGAAAGAGCCTGGTTCAGGGTGCTGGCGCTTTCAGTACAGACGTTCATGCGTCCAAGCGTCAGATCCAGTAATTCAAGGATGTCGGGCTCGTCGTCAATGATCAGGACAGTGGGTTTACTCATGTCAGCCTTGGGTGCTCCTTGCCTTTAAACGTGTTACCTGGTCAATCATACCAGTCGTTTGGGGTGGGCGAAGGTAATACGCATGCAGCTGCCGGTAGGGGTGACTGTCTGATACTCCAGGCGAGCCTGATTGCTTTCGCACAGCTCACGTGAAATATAAAGACCAAGACCGGTGCCGCTGGCTTCAGTAGTGTAGAAGGGCTCAAAGATATGTCCAACGTGCTCTGCTGCTACGCCAGGGCCGTGGTCGATGACTTCCATCGTCGGTAGCTGACTGCTGCTGTCTTCATACAGCTTCAGATAAATCGTCCTGTGGCTGCCGGCCGGGCCGCTATACCGAAAGGCGTTTTGGCACAGGTTATCGAGCACCTGGGTTATCTGATTTGGGTCCACTCGTGTCAGTATGCCTTCTTTCTCGATTTCGCATTCTATGGTGTCCGTGGCCGGGTTGGCGGCACGAAAGTCGTTGAGGAAGTTGGAGGTCCACAACGCCAAGTCAATTAGCTGTGGCTCGCTGGGGCGTCGACGGGAGAGCTCCAGCACGGTCTCTATGACGCGATTCATGCGCTTTGAATGCTGCTGGATGATCTCGGTCAGGCGCAGATCTTGTTTGTCCATTTGATCTGATTCATTGAGTAGCTGCGCTGCATGGCTAATGGCACCCAAGGGATTGCGTATCTCATGCGCAATGCTGGCCGTCAGTCTGCCCAGTGAGGCGAGTTTGAGCTGCTGCGCCTGCTGTGCAATCTGAGTGCTATCGTCCAAAAAAATCAGAATGGTGTTGTCGCCGCTATCACCCAACGGTTTAAAGTTGGCCAGCACCTCGGTACTGCCACTGTGGCTCTGGAAGGAGGTCGAGCGCGTTGACGGGTTACGTCGCCATTGCTGCAGTCGCTTGTCCAGCTCTGGCACCAGCTTGTTGAGCGCTGCGCCAGTGAGAATAGGCCGTGCCAGCATTTGTGCGCTGGCTTCATTGCCCGCGACGATGCGGTTGTCGGAGCCGACCACGACGATGCCAGTACGCATGCGTTGAATAATCAGCTCGTTCAGCTCCTCCATGCTGGCCAGGGTCGCCGCCTGTTGCTGTGCCAGAGTTTCCGACAGATACAGTCGTCGGCTAAAGCGTTGTACAAAAAGCGCCACGGCGAAATAGATACAACCCAATACGCCGACCTGCAGATAACTCTGGCCGATGTAGGGGTGTGTCAGGCTAAGGAAGAAGGTCAGATAGATCAGACCGATGCTGGCCAGGGCGGGCAGTAACAGGCCGATACGGCCATGCAGCAGGATATTGCCAATCGCGACAGGGATAATCAACAGGTTGCCAAAACCGCTACCTACACCACCTGCGGCGAAAAATACCACGCCAAGCAAGCCGATATCGGCCAGTGTCAGGATGAAGACATGCAGGTCGCGTCGACCGCGATGCAGTAGCAGTGCTACCAGAACATTGATGAACAGGTAGACCCAGCTGGTCTTCGCGTAGAGCGGTGGATCGCTCAGATCGAGCAGGCCGTCACGTAAAACCGAACTGGTGAGGAGCGTCAGGCCGAAACCCAGAATCACCCGATAGAGATTATAAATGCGGAGCAGGCGAGGCCGTTGCGAGTCTATCTGCTCACTCTGGCTGGGCATCACGATGCTCCGCACAGCAGTACCAGTTATCGTTGGCACGTAAGGCGCGATCGCGCGGCAGATGTACCTGGCAGTGCGCGCATCGCACCATTACCGGTGCCTGGTCACGCGGCGAGGGTGATCCCTTGGCCCGGTTCTTTACAATCTGAGTGCGTCGCCACAGGTTCAGAGCCAACCAGATGAGCGCGCCGAGAATTATCAGTTTTATCAAGCCCATGACCACTGCTATACAAAGTGAAGGTGGATTAGTGTAGCCCATTGGCCGCAGCAGCCAAAGCGGCGGAGCCTGGCCTTTGGCAGACTCAGAGCACGCGACGATTGCGAGGCTGCGGTGCATGCCGGACAATAGGTGCCATTCTGATTCAGGAGAGTGAACATGGCAGCGACCTTGCGCCTCGTGATGGCCCAGCTGAATATGCGGGTCGGCGATATCCCCGGTAACCTTGATCGCATCATTAGTGCGTCTGTACATGCACGTGATGAACTGGGGGCACGGGTCATTTTGTTTCCCGAGCTGTCTTTGTGCGGTTATCCGCCTGAGGACTTGTTACTGCGCTCGAACATGCAGGCGCGTATTGAGAGTGCGTTGCAGCGATTGTGTGATGAAATGCAGGGCATTCATGTCGTAGTGGGCTATCCCTGGCAGAGCGAAGGGCAGTGTTTCAACATGGCTGCCGTCATCGCCGATGGGAAAATAGTCGCTTCCTATGCCAAGCAGCAGTTGCCCAATTACCGCGTATTTGATGAAAAGCGCTACTTCACCGAGGGCGATGGCGCCTGTGTAGTGGACATAGAGGGTCTGCCGGTTGCGCTGAGTATTTGTGAGGATATTTGGCATCCGCAACCGATGGCGCTCGCGGCCCAGGCCGGTGGACGCCTGATGCTCAATCTGAATGCCTCGCCATTTCATATGGATAAGCAGCAGGAGCGTGAAGCCATGTTGGCTGAGCGTGCGCAGCAAGGCGGCATGCCGATCATTTACGTCAATCAGGTGGGTGGGCAGGATGAGCTGGTGTTTGATGGCGGCTCGGTCGCCATTGGCAGCAGTGGGCATGTTGCCTGTCGGGTCGGTGCTTTTGATGAAGGCTTGTATCCGGTGGACGTACTGTTTGACGATAAGTCGGTCAAGTTGCATCAGGGGGCGCTGGCCGCTATGCCGGAGCTTGAGGCAAGCGTTTATCAGGCGCTGGTCACCGGGGTGCGCGATTACGTCAATAAGAACGGCTTCAAGGGAGTGGTGCTTGGGCTATCGGGTGGTATCGATTCTGCGCTGACGTTGGCAGTGGCAGTCGATGCGCTGGGCGCTGAAAGGGTTGAGGCGGTGATGATGCCCTACCACTACACCTCCGGCATGAGCCTCGAAGACGCCGAGGCGCAGGCTAATACCCAGCGGGTTACCTACCGTGTGCTACCCATCGCGCCTATGGTTGAGGCGTTTATGACTACGCTGGAGCCTGTTTTCGCCGGTCTGCCGCGCGACACTACGGAAGAAAACCTGCAGGCGCGCTGCCGTGGCACGCTATTGATGGCGCTGTCGAACAAGACTGGCTCGCTGGTACTGACCACAGGTAACAAGAGTGAGATGGCCGTGGGTTATGCGACCTTGTATGGCGATATGGCCGGCGGCTTTGATGTGCTGAAGGATGTGCCCAAGACGCTGGTGTTCCGGCTGGCTGAGTATCGCAACAGCATCGACCCTGTCATCCCGCAGCGCGTGATTGATCGACCGCCATCTGCCGAATTGGCACCGGACCAGAAAGATGAGGATTCGTTGCCGGCTTACCCGGAGCTGGATGAGATATTGCGTCTGTACATCGAGCATGATCAGTCAGCGAGTGCGATTATCGCCGCTGGCTTTGCCGAGGATGTGGTCAAGCGTGTGCTCAGGCTGGTTGATCTCAATGAGTACAAGCGCCGCCAGGCTGCGGTGGGTGCACGGGTTACCCAGCGCGGCTTTGGGCGTGACCGTCGCTATCCTATTACCTCTGGTTGGGCACTGGATGATTGAGTAGCCACAAGCCACAAGCCACAAGCCACAAGCCACAAGCCATAAGCCACAAGCCACAAGCCATAAGCCATAAGCCATAAGCCATAAGCTTCAAGCTTCAAGCTTCAAGTAAGAGCAAAAGCAAAAGCAAAAGCAAAAGCAAAAGCAAAAGCGGCTTGACGGTGGTGACAGTGAGCTTACGCTTTTGCAGCTTGCAGCTTGCAGCTTGCAGCTTGCAGCAACAAAAAAGCCCGCGTTGATCTGCATCGACGCGGGCTTTTTTGTTACGGCTGAGACTCAGTCAATCAGACCGAAGGTGATGCGGTTCCAGAATGAACGGCGGCCTTCTTCGCCATGCACTCGAACCTCACGGGGCAGAGCTGCCACAGCGTCCTGATACTCGCGATCCATCTGGCGTTGCATCTGCGTTTTCGCGGTGCGTGGCGGTGGTGCAGTCAACACATCCATGGCGCTGACGGACATGGATTCCATCCAGTTCATCTCAGGCTGGCTGGGCTCGACGTGATGCTTGAACTTGCCTTTAACCAGTGCTGGATGCTCGGGGTAATTCAGTTTCAGGGTCTCCAGCGCGCTGTCAGCCAGATCGTGCATCGCCAGGCGGTCATAACCGGCAACCATGAGCGCCAGGCCGTTGCCTACCGCTGGGGTCTGCTGGTAGTTCTCCACAATGTAGCGGCCGCGGTTGGCAGCAGCCAGGTAAGCGCCGCGCTTGAGGTAGTAGTGACCCACGTGGGCGTCGTAGTCGGCCAGCAGGTTGCGCAGGTATACCATGCGCATACGAGCGTCAGGGGCGTATTGGCTATTAGGGTAACGGTTGATCAACTGCGCAAAGTCGTTGAACGAGTCACGGGCTGCACCCGGATCACGGCGGGTCATGTCCAGCGGCAAAAAGCGCTCGAAGATGCCCCGGTCGCGGGTAAAGGAGGCCAGGCCGCGAATGTAGTAGGCGTAGTCGACATTGGGATGCTGCGGGTGCAGGCGGATAAAGCGATCTGCGGACGCTGTGGCTGCCTCCGGCTCCATATTTTCGTAGTAGGCGTAGATCAGCTCAAGTTGCGCTTGATCGGCATAGCGGCCGAACGGGTAACGCGATTCCAGCGCCCGCAGGGTCTCAATCGCAGGGCCAAAATTTTCTGCGTCCAGATCGGTTTGCGCTTTGCGGTAAAGCTCTGATTCGCTGAGCGACTCGTCGATTACGGTCTTATTGGTAGAACAGGCGGCAACAAAAGCGAGCAGGCCGACCAGCAGGAGATGTTTCAGCGACATATCATGACATCCGAATGGACGGCGCCACGCTGTTTCGACAGCAGCCGTCCTGTTATAGTTAAGGCTTGTGCAGCAGTCCCGGCAAACCGGGAAAAGCCGTATTTAACCACAGCGCAGAGACGAAACCAAAAGGGATTGCATCTGCCGCTTCATAGTCCGCTTTATCCAACGAGTCCTGTATGACCGATCGTATTCTTTTGTCTGCACAAGTTAGTCACGAGTCAGGTAGTCAACGCCTTGACCAAGCGGCGGCCCAATTGTTTCCTGAACACTCGCGGTCGCGCCTGCAGGCTTGGATAAAAGATGGCAGTCTGCTGGTTGATGGCGAGCAAAAACGAACGCGCGATATGGTTTACGGCGGTGAGCAGCTGACGCTCAATGCTGAGCGTGAAGTACAGGGAGACTGGCAGCCTGAAGCGATTGCTCTGGATATTATCTATGAAGACGATGCTCTGCTGGTAATCAATAAACCAGCCGGTCTGGTGGTGCATCCGGCCGCCGGGCACCGCGATGGCACGCTGTTGAATGCGCTCCTGCATCACTCGCCTGAACTGGCAAAGGTACCGCGCGCAGGTATTGTGCATCGCCTGGATAAAGACACCACAGGCCTGATGGTGGTCGCCAAGACCATTGAAGCGCAAACCGATCTGGTGGCGCAGCTGCAGGCGCGGACCGTAAGCCGTGAGTACGAATGTGTGGTGGTCGGCGTTATGACCGCGGGCGGCAAGGTTGACCAACCTATTGCGCGGCACGGTACGCAGCGGCAGAAAATGGCAGTAGTTGCTGGCGGCAAGCAGGCGATCAGCCATTATCGCGTGATCAATCGCTTTCGCGCGCACACTCATGTGAAGGTCAAGCTGGAAACCGGCCGCACTCACCAGATTCGCGTCCACATGAGTCATATTTACTTTCCGCTGGTAGGCGACACCACCTACGGTGGCCGGTTGCGTATTCCGCCAGGCGCCAGTCCTGAGTTGATCAGCGAGTTGCGCGAGTTCCCTCGTCAGGCACTGCACGCACGCCGGCTTGAGCTGGAGCACCCGCTGGATGGTCGTCTGATGCAGTGGCAAGTCCCTATACCTGCTGATATGCAGCATCTGCTGGCGCTACTTAAAGAGGATGGTGAGATAGCCGAATGAGTCCGTTGTGGATCAGCGCCGAATGGCCAGCACCTGCGAATGTACGAACCTGCATCACTACGCGCCGTGGTGGTTGCAGCCAGGGACCCTGGAAGGGCTTTAATCTGGGTAGCCATGTGGGTGACGAAGTCAGCCACGTGGCGGCCAATCGTGCCGAACTGCAGCGCGTACTGGGCTGTGCTCCCGCCTGGTTGAACCAGACCCACAGTACGCATTTGGTTAAGGCGGACGCCACTCAGGTTCTCGACGCCGACGCCAGCTGGACCAATGAGCGCAACATCGCCTGTACGGTGATGACGGCAGACTGTTTGCCGGTGCTTTTCTGCAATAAGGATGGCACCCGTGTTGCTGCCGCTCACGCGGGCTGGAGAGGTTTGCTCGATGGCATACTGGAGCAGACGATAAAAGGTATGGGTAGCCCCGGTTACTCGCTAATGGCATGGCTGGGGCCGGCTATTGGTCCGCAAGAGTTTGAAGTCGGACCTGAGGTGCGCGCGGCGTTTATTTCCGCAGATGCGCAATCCGCTGCTGCTTTTCTGCCCTCCGCGCGTGCGGGGCATTATCTCGCCGATATCTATTTACTTGCACGTCAGCGTCTTGCCAATGCCGGGGTCACTGCAGTCTATGGCGGGGATTTATGCACTGTCAGCGAGCCTGCGCGCTATTTTTCCTATCGTCGTGATGGGAAAACCGGACGCTTCGCCTCCTTGATCTGGTTACGCGACTGATCATTTTCTACTGTCCAATCAATTGGCAGCTCATTAGCGCAGACCGGGCATTGATCGGCTAGGCTTGGGCGGTGGCGATGTTTTTTGCTGAAGCGTCAATGAAAAAGGCTAAGTGACAAAAAATTGACCCTTATCAGCTTCCTTGGCCTTGAAAGCGCCATAATAGTCCTCATTAAATAGTCATGAATATCGACTCTGCCTACCGCCACCCTTGGCGGTTCAGGCCACTTAACACAGGACGAATACCATGCGTATTGACCGTATGACCAGTAAATTACAGGTCGCTTTGTCCGACGCGCAATCGCTTGCGGTTGGGCGCGACCACACTCAGATCGACACTCTCCACCTGTTGGTAGCGCTGCTGGAGCAGCAGCAGGGCTCAATCAAGCCGCTGTTGATGCAGGTGGGCTTTGACATCAATGCGCTGCGTAGTGAATTGGGCGGTGCGCTCGATAAGCTGGCGACCGTGAGTAACCCTACCGGTGATGTCAGTATGTCTACGGATCTGGCCCGGTTGCTAAACCAGGCCGACCGTCTGGCGCAGCAGCGTGGCGATCAATTTATTTCCAGCGAACTGGTGTTGCTTGCCGCGATGGATGAAAACACCACCGTTGGCAAGATACTGCTTGGCCAGGGCGTGTCCAAAAAAGCGCTGGAGAACGCTATCAGCAACCTGCGTGGTGGCGAAGCAGTGAACGATCCCAACGCCGAGGAATCGCGCCAGGCACTCGACAAGTACACCGTTGACCTGACCAAAAAAGCGGAAGACGGCAAGCTGGATCCGGTGATTGGTCGTGACGATGAAATCCGTCGCACCATTCAGGTGTTGCAGCGTCGGACCAAGAACAACCCGGTATTGATCGGTGAGCCAGGCGTGGGTAAGACCGCCATTGTTGAGGGTTTGGCCCAGCGTATTATTAATGGCGAGGTGCCCGATGGCCTGAAAGACAAGCGCTTGTTGTCGCTGGATATGGGCTCACTCATAGCGGGTGCCAAGTTCCGTGGCGAATTTGAGGAGCGTTTGAAAGCGGTACTCAACGAGCTATCGAAACATGAAGGTCGCGTCATTCTGTTTATTGACGAGCTGCATACCATGGTCGGCGCCGGTAAGGCTGAAGGCTCGATGGACGCCGGTAACATGCTGAAACCAGCACTGGCACGTGGCGAGCTGCATTGCGTGGGCGCTACCACGCTGGATGAGTATCGTCAGTATATCGAGAAGGACGCCGCGCTCGAGCGTCGGTTCCAGAAGGTGTTGGTGGACGAGCCTTCCGAGGAAGATACCATCGCAATTTTGCGGGGTCTTAAGGAGCGCTATGAAGTGCACCACAAGATCACCATTACTGATGGTGCGATCATCGCTGCGGCCAAGCTGTCGCATCGTTATATCACCGATCGCCAGCTGCCGGATAAGGCCATCGACCTGATTGATGAGGCCGCCAGTCGTATCCGCATGGAAATTGATTCCAAGCCGGAGGCGCTGGATCGTCTTGAGCGGCGTTTGATTCAGCTCAAGGTGGAACGCGAAGCCTTGAAGAAAGAGGATGATGATGCCGCGCTCAAACGGCTGGAAAAGTTGAAGGAAGAAATAGCCAAGCTGGAGCTTGAATACGCTGATCTGGAGGAGATCTGGAAGTCAGAGAAAGCCGAAGTGCAAGGATCTGCACAGATTCAGGAGCGTATTGAGCAGGCCAAGGCCGAGCTGGAACAGGCGCGCCGCAAGGGCGATCTGAACCGCATGGCTGAGCTGCAGTACGGTGTGATTCCGGATCTGGAGCGCAGCCAGCAGATGGCTGAGCAGCATACAAAACCGGCTAACCAGTTGCTGCGCAACAAGGTTACCGATGAAGAGATCGCTGAAGTGGTCTCCAAGTGGACCGGCATTCCGGTGTCCAAGATGCTGGAAGGTGAGCGCGATAAATTGCTGCGCATGGAAGACGCTCTGCATAAGCGCGTCATCGGGCAAAACGAGGCCGTGGTTGCCGTATCGAACGCGGTACGTCGCTCGCGTGCGGGGCTGTCTGACCCGAACCGCCCCAGCGGTTCCTTTATGTTCCTTGGGCCAACCGGGGTGGGTAAAACAGAGTTGTGCAAGGCGTTGGCCGAGTTCCTCTTTGATACCGAAGAGGCCATGGTGCGGATCGATATGTCCGAGTTCATGGAGAAGCACTCGGTTGCCCGGTTGATCGGTGCGCCCCCGGGCTATGTGGGTTACGAGGAGGGTGGCTATTTGACCGAGGCGGTGCGCCGCAAGCCCTATTCGGTGATCTTGCTGGATGAGGTCGAGAAGGCGCACCCGGACGTGTTCAACGTGCTGCTGCAGGTACTGGAAGATGGCCGCCTGACCGACAGTCAGGGCCGTACGGTTGACTTCCGCAACACCGTGATCGTGATGACCTCCAACCTGGGTTCAACCCAGATCCAGGAGCTGGTGGGTGATCCTGAGGCACAGCACGCTGCGGTTATGGATGCGCTGGGCCAGCACTTCCGGCCGGAGTTCATCAACCGCGTCGACGAAGTGGTGGTATTTGAGCCGCTGGGTCGCGAACAGATCGCCGGGATTGCGGAAATTCAGATGGGTCGCTTGCGCGAGCGTCTGGCTGAACGCGAACTTGATCTGCAGCTGAGCGATGAGGCACTGGAGAAACTGGTAGCAGTGGGTTACGACCCGGTTTACGGGGCGCGGCCACTCAAGCGGGCTATCCAGCGCTGGATCGAGAACCCCTTGGCACAGCGGATTCTGGCTGGGGACTTTGTCTCGGGTGCGACTATCCAGGCCAAGGTCGAAGGCGATGAGTTTGTGTTTACTGTCTGATTGATGGTGTAGCGTTAAGAAGCCCCGCACGGGAAACCGTGCGGGGTTTTTTGTTTGTGCGGTCTTACTCAAGTCTGCTTTTCGCCCTAGGCCACCCCGGCCACGCGGCCCCTCGGGTTCGCTGCGTTGCTCGGCCTGGCGGGGACCGGGCCGTACCGAGCTCGCCGTCTGGTGGCAGAATCAGCGACTTCTGAAATAGTGAACAAAAAAAGCCCCGGGAAATCCCGAGGCTTTTTTACAGCGCTATCGAACGCTTACAGCAACATGGAGCGGATATCGCCGAGCAGTTCACCGAGCCGCTTGGTGAATTGCGCCGCCGCTGCGCCGTTAATCGCACGGTGGTCGTAGGACAGTGATAGCGGCAGCATCAACTGCGGCTGGAACACTTTACCATCCCATACCGGCTGCATGGTTGCCTTGGAAACCCCCAGAATTGCAACTTCAGGGCTATTCACAATAGGTGTGAAGTAAGTGCCGCCGATGTGTCCCAAACTGGAAATGGTAAAGCAGGCACCCTGCATGGCGTCGGCACCAAGTTTCTTGTTGCGCGCCTTCTCTGCCAGCTCAGCCGCTTCGCCTGCCAGTTGCAGCAGACTCTTCTTGTCGACATCGCGAATGACTGGAACCAACAAACCGTCCGGCGTATCAACGGCAAAGCCGATATGCACGTACTTCTTCTGGATCAACTGCTTGCCATTGGGCGCCAGCGCCACGTTGAAGCCCGGTTGTTCGTTCAGAACATGTGCGCAGGCCTTGAGCAGGAAGGGCAGGATGGTCAGCTTGACGCCAGCCTTTTCTGCCACGGCTTTCTGGTCTTTGCGGAAGACTTCCAGCGCGCTGATGTCTGCCAGGTCAAATTGGGTGACATGCGGTACGTTTAGCCAGCTGCGATGAATGTTGGTCGCACCAGCCTGCTGCAGGCGAGTCATGTCCTTGGTTTCAATCTCGCCAAAGCGCGAGAAATCGACTTCAGGCACGGCCGGAATACCCGAGCCACCAGCAGCCGTGGGCGCGCCTTTCTGCTGCTTCATTACCGCTTTTACGTGCTGCTGCACATCTTCTTTGAGGATGCGATCACGCGGGCCTGACGGTTTGACGTCGGCCAGCTCGATACCGAACTCGCGGGCTAGTAGTCGCACTGCAGGGCCGGCATGGACCTTGGCGCCTTCGCGGCTAGGGCCACCGACCGGAGGCGGTGTATCGGCGTCCTGCGTCTTGCTCTGCGCTGGCTTGGGTTTATCTTCGCTAGTCGGCTCGGGGCTGCTGCTGGCTGCTTCTGCAGCGGCTTCCGGTTCTGCGTCGTCTGCGTCGTCTGCTTCGCCCTGAACCTGCATATACATGATCAGATCGCCGGTTTTGACGTCCTGCTCCAGCTTCACCTCGATGGACTCGATCACCCCGGCGAAGGGCGCTGGCAGTTCCATGCTGGCCTTGTCTGACTCCAGCACCAGCAGCGATTGGTCGGCTTCGACCTTGTCGCCCTTGCTGACCAGAATCTCGATAACCTTGGCACCTGCGTCTGAGCCCAGGTCCGGTACCTTGACCGGCTCGCTCTTGCTGGCGGCCTGCTTCTGCTCGCCTTTTGGCTTCGCCGGTTGTTTCTCTTCCTGTTTGGGCTCCGGTTCTTTCGCCGGTTCCTTGGCTGCGGATTTTTCCGGCTCGGCTTTGCTGTCGTCGCTGGCTACGTCCAGCTCGATCAGTGAATCACCTTCTTTCAGGTTGTCGCCCAGTTTGGTTTTGATGGATTTCACCACGCCGCCTTTGGGGCAGGGCACTTCCATGCTGGCCTTGTCGGACTCCAGTACAACCAGGGACTGCTCCGCCTCGACGGTGTCGCCTTCCTTGACCAGAATCTCGATGACTTCACCCTCACCGCCGCCGATGTCGGGTACTTTAATAACTTCACTCATACCGTCGCTCCTCAGCAGTCCAGTGGGTTGATCTTGTCAGGGTCGATACCGAAGGTCTTGAGTGCATCAGTCAGCACCTTGGGCTTCAGTTTGCCTTCTTCCACCAGCGCGCTAAGCGCGGTGTAGGCAACCCAGTGACGATCTACCTCGAAGAACTGGCGCAGTTTGCGGCGGCTATCGCTGCGACCGAAACCGTCAGTGCCCAGCACCTTGTAGGTGCCTGGAACCCATTCGCGAATCTGATCGGCGAACAGCTTCATGTAGTCGGTTGAGGCGATGACCGGACCGCTGCGCTTCTCAAGGCACTGCTCAACAAAGGTGAGCTGCTTCTTGCGCGTCGGGTGCAGGCGGTTTTGACGCTCAGTCGCGAGACCGTCGCGGCGCAGTTCGTTAAAGCTGGTAACGCTCCAGATGTCGGCGGTAACGCCAAAGTCATCGTTGAGGATCGCTGCTGCCTCACGCACTTCGCGCAGAATGGTGCCGCTGCCCATCAACTGCACATGCAGGTCGCCCGGCTTGCCGGTCGAGTCGAGCAGGTACATGCCGCGCATGATGCCGTCCTGCACGTCCTTGCCCTTGGGCATGGCCGGCTGTTCGTAGGCTTCATTCATCACGGTCAGGTAGTAGTAGACGTTCTCCTGCTCTTCCATCATGCGGCGAGCGCCCTCGCGGATGATGACTGCCAGCTCGTAGCCATAGGTTGGGTCGTAGCTGCGGCAGTTGGGAATGGTGCTGGCCAGAATATGGCTGTGGCCATCCTCGTGCTGCAGACCTTCTCCGTTCAGCGTGGTGCGCCCAGCGGTACCGCCGATCAGGAAGCCCTTGGCGCGGCTGTCGCCAGCGGCCCAGGCCAGATCGCCAATGCGCTGGAAGCCAAACATCGAGTAGAAGATGTAGAAGGGCAGCATGGGCTGGTTGTGCGTGCTGTAGGCAGTGCCCGCGGCAATCCAGCTGGACATCGCGCCTGCTTCGTTGATGCCTTCTTCCAGAATCTGGCCCTTCTTGTCCTCGCGGTAGAACATCACCTGATTCTTGTCGACTGGCTCGTACAGTTGGCCAACCGAGGAGTAGATACCGAGCTGGCGGAACATGCCTTCCATACCAAAGGTACGGGCTTCGTCCGGCACAATGGGGACAATGCGCGGGCCGAGTTCCTTGTCCTTGACCAGCTGAGAAATAATGCGCACAAAGGCCATGGTGGTGGAGATTTCACGATCTCCACTGCCGTCCAGAATGGCTTTGAGCGTATCCAGCGGCGGTACCGGTACCTTGTTGCTCTCGGTGCGGCGCTGGGGCGTGTAGCCGCCCAAGGCTTCGCGGCGTGAGTGCAGGTATTTGTACTCGGCGCTGCCTTCTTCGGGTTTGTAGAAGGGCAGTTTTTCCAGTTCGTCGTCATTAACCGGAATATCGAAGCGGTCGCGGAATTTCTTCAGGCTGTCGATATCGACTTTCTTGGTGTTGTGCGCGGTGTTCTGACCTTGGCCAGCACCGGTGCCGTAACCCTTGATGGTCTTGGCCAGGATGACGCTGGGCTGACCTTCGTGGTTGACCGCATTGTGATAAGCCGCGTACACCTTGTAGGGGTCGTGGCCGCCCCGGTTGAGCTTCCAGATTTCTTCGTCGGACAGGTCCTTGACCATGTCCTGCAGCTCGGGACGGGTGCCAAAGAAGTGCTCACGCACATAGGCGCCATCGTTGGCCTTGTAGTTCTGGTAGTCGCCGTCTACGGCGTCTTCCATGCGTTGTTGCAGCAGGCCGTTATCGTCCTTGGCAAACAGGGGATCCCACATGCGGCCCCAGATGACCTTGATCACGTTCCAGTCGGCGCCACGGAAGCTGCCTTCCAGTTCCTGGATGATCTTGCCGTTACCCCGCACCGGGCCGTCGAGGCGCTGCAGGTTGCAGTTGATAACGAAGATCAGGTTGTCGAGCTTCTCGCGGCCGGCCAGAGCGATAGCGCCGAGTGATTCGGGCTCGTCGGTTTCGCCGTCGCCAACGAAGCACCAGACTTTCTGCTTGCCGGGCTCAATAAAACCGCGGTGCTCCAGATACTTCATGAAGCGCGCCTGGTAGATCGCCTGGATCGGGCCAAGACCCATGGATACGGTCGGGAATTGCCAGAAATCGGGCATCAGCCAGGGGTGTGGGTATGACGAGAGTCCCTCACCATCGACTTCCTGGCGGAAGTTGTTCATCTGCTCTTCGCTGATACGACCTTCCATGAAGGCGCGTGCGTAGATACCGGGGGAAGCGTGCCCCTGGAAGAACACCAAGTCGCCACCGTGTTCTTCAGTCGGCGCCTTGAAAAAATAGTTGAAACCAATGTCATACAGGGTAGCGCTGGAAGCGAAGGTGGAAATGTGACCACCCAGGTCCGGGTCCTGTTGATTAGTACGCATAACCATTGCCAAGGCATTCCAGCGAACCATTGAGCGAATTCGACGCTCCATAAACAGATCGCCGGGCATACGGGTTTCGTGGGTAACCGGAATGGTGTTGCGATAGGGCGTGGTAATTGCGTAGGGCAGTGGGGTGCCGGTACGGCTAGCCAACTCGCCAAGGCGCGTCATCAGATAGTGAGCGCGATCTTCACCTTCATTGTCGAGTACGGATTCCAGGGCATCGAGCCATTCCTGGGTTTCGAGCGGATCGATATCGTCTTGCTTCATTATTGGTCTCCAGACCTTGTGGGCCTTGCAAGTGCCGGAATGCGCCATGCTGCTGTGAACGGATTAGTTCGCAGTCATGCCGTGCGCGGGTTTCCAAAACACCTGTGGGTGTTGTGACACGGGTTGACGGAATTTGTTCTTGTAGTTTTACTACAAAAAGACCGCTTATTCCAGCACGAATTAGCCTTTCATGTAGCTTTGCTACATTGTGACTCTCCGGTCGGCTTTGCCTGTGCTTTCCTGCCGACCGCCATCATGGCAAGCTGCCGTTTCGGTTTTTGTACAGGATAGACCATGGCCCATTCTCTGCCGCTTCTACCGGACGTATTGCGTCCCACTCTTGATCATCATTTGGCGCAATGGCGTGCCGCGGCAGATGCCGCTGGCTTGGCGTCGGAGCTGCCGTCACTCAGTGACGAGTTTCAACAGCAGTTACCCCAGGTATTGGCGGGCAGTGATTATGTCGCTGAGCAGTTACGACGTGATCCGGCGTTGGCATGGCGTTTACTCGAAGATGGTCTTTTATTGAGGTCACTGCATGACGGTGAGATGCGCTCGATGCTCCAGCACGAGTTGCAGGATGTGGCCGATGAAGATGTGCTCGCGCAGCGTCTACGCCGCTTTCGCCAGCTGCATCAGGTGCGCATCATCTGGCGTGATCTGACGCGTGTGGCGGTGCTGGCCGAGACCACTCGAGACCTGTCTGATATGGCGGATGTCTGTATTGACGAAGCCTATCGGTGGCTTTATGCGCAG
>JGI24519J20070_1000054_pt1 | contig 50786 bp, 41 predicted proteins | sample LinPmetageLP43_FD_20070 | JGI IMG/M metagenome (IMG submission 20070) | reverse complement strand
GGAGCAGTTTGCCCCTTTGACGAGGAAGTGCTCGCGGCCGGCAGAATCGGTCAGGTGCACAATTCTGCAAAGGCGTGTGCCCTTCTCGAAGATTTCGTCAATCTCGTCAGGATCACGCTCACGGACATGGACCGCGATCTTGCGAGGGAATGTCTGATCGGACCAGAAGACATCTGTCGATAGCGCAGTCTGGTCGGGATCGGGAAAGTATAGGAGCCCCCAGGCTTCGGCGGCGAGGTCCTGCTCAACCAGCTTCAACAGCTTGATGCCATGACATGCGGTCCCTGTTTCCAGCTGAGGTAGTACGGCGTAGGCATCGTCCCTCAGGGCAGGATTACGCCTCGCGAACTCCCAAGCCCAGTTCCCGCGAGAGAGATTGGCGGTGTAGTTATACCTAACGAGCATATCGCTCAGGTCTTCTATCGTGCGAATAAGCATGTATCAGCCTCCCGCGTCAGGGGAATGCAGGACATGTGCCAATTTCAATCTATCATGGAGATTGCAAGGTTGCTTGCCTAAGGCAAAAGGGCACGCAAATGTGTGCTTACCGGACTAAAAGCACTGAACACACAAAAGCTGATTGAGCGTGTTCTGACTGCGTCGTTCGTCCAGACAAATTGGAGCTCGCAACAGTCAATAAGGATTGGTCTCTCACGTCGCAACTATTCAGCGGATTTTCGTTCTTTCAATATGTCCAGGGCTACGTCGACGATCATATCCTCCTGGCCACCAACCATACGCCTACGTCCTAGTTCAACCAGGATTTCACGCGTATCGATCCCATAATCTTTCGCTGCCTTCTCTGAATGCCGGAGGAAGGATGAGTACACGCCGGCATAGCCAAGTGAAAGCGTTTCGCGATCAACGCGAACGGGGCGGTCCTGGAGTGGGCGGACAAGTTCCTCGGCAGCATCCATGAGCGCAAAAAGATCGCATCCATGCTTCCATCCCTTTCGCTCGGCGGCTGCGATGAACACTTCAAGCGGCGCGTTTCCGGCCCCGGCACCCATGCCGGCCAGCGAAGCGTCCACGCGTCTTGCGCCATATTGAACGCCGACAATGGAATTGGCTACGCCTAGGGACAGATTGTGGTGGGCGTGGATACCCCGTTCAGTTTCAGGCTTCAGGACCTTGTCATAGGCTTGAAGCCGGGCGATGTATCCATCCATGTCGAGCGCGCCGCCACTGTCGGTGACATATATACATTCGGCACCATAGCTTTCCATCATGGCGGCTTGTTCAGCCAATTTCTCAGGCTCGACCATGTGGGACATCATAAGAAAGCCAACCGTGTCCATACCCAGATCTCTGGCAACACCGATATGCTGTTTCGATACGTCGGCTTCCGTGCAGTGTGTAGCGATCCTGACAGACCTGACGCCAAGCTTGTAGGCATGCTTCAGCTCCTCGATCGTTCCGATCCCAGGAAGGAGGAGCGTCGTCAGTTTCGCCGTTTTCACTGAATCCGCGACGGCTTCAATCCATTCCCAGTCGGTGTGGGCGCCAAAGCCATAATTGAAGCTTGAGCCATTCAGGCCGTCTCCATGGGCAATCTCGATTGCGTCGACTCCGGCCTGGTCAAGGGCTGCGGCAATCTTGCTGACGTGCTCGATACCGTATTGGTGCCGGATCGCATGCATCCCGTCGCGCAAAGTGACGTCCTGAATGTAGAGATTGTCGGATTTGGGATCAAATGCCATCAGGCAGTCTCCTTGGCTCGCCGCCGTGCGGCGATCTTCTCAGCGGTCGCAATGCCAGCTGATGTCATTATGTCGAGATTTCCCGCGTATGCAGGCAAATAGTGGGCGGCACCCTCGACTTCCAGGAAAACGCTGGTCTTGATACCTTCGAATGTGCCCAGGCCGGGAATCTTGACTGGGTTGTTCGAACCGAACCGTTCGAACTGAACCTTTTGCTTCATCCGATAGCCGGGCACATAGGCGTTGACCTTTAACTAGACCTCTCTATCAGCACGTGCAATATTATCGATAATTAGGATCACAGAGCAATCGGACCGGCACTATGGCTGCAGCAGCTAGTCGGCAATAAGTCATTTGCATCATAGCGCCAAGGATACTGGGAGCAACAATGAACAAGGGCAGACCGTTCGGCTTGATCATAATGCTTGCCTGTTTGCAGGCGTGCGCTTTGGGCATGGCCGCGGTTGCTCAGCCCCCACAGGTTCAGATTTCGCAGGGCGTGATTGCCGGAAAGACCACCGGCGAGGTCGATGCTTTCTTTAATATGCCCTTTGCCGCCGCACCGGTAGGCGAGCTGCGCTGGCGCCCTCCGGCAGTGGCTCCGGGCTGGGAAGGTGTCCGGGACGGCACGCAGATGGGCCCCGCCTGCTCACAGCCATTGCGGCCTGCTGTCGTTGCCGGCGGTGTGGCAAACGTCCAGTCTGAAGACTGTCTGCAGCTGAACGTCTGGCGGCCGGAGGGCGCGTCGGGCCTGGCTGTGATGGTTTGGATTCATGGTGGCGCGCATGTGATCGGTTCCGGAACGTTCCCGATTTTCGATGGAACAGAGCTCGCCCGGCAAGGCGTGATCGTCGTGACGATCAACTATCGCCTCGGCCCACTCGGTTACTTTGCGCATCCGGCTCTGACGGATGAAGCGACCACGGATACTCCGCTCGGTAATTTCGGATTGATGGACCAGCTGGCAGCACTTCGCTGGGTGCAGCAGAACATCGCTGCCTTTGGCGGTGACCCGGCGCAGGTCACCGTGTTCGGGGAATCCGCCGGCGCAGTGAGTACCATGGCGTTGCTCTCGATGCCGGAAGCATCCGGATTGTTTTCGGCTGCCATTGTGCAATCGGGCGTCAACCTGCTTACCCCTCGAACGCTCCCGGAGCAGGAGGCGCTCGGGATCGCAGCCGCCGGCGCGTTGGCTATCGCGCCTGACGCTAGCGCAGATATACTGCGTGCAGCCAGCGCAGATGATTGGGTGAAAGCGGCTGGTCCTCGCAGCAGCGGCGCAGTCAATCCGTTCATCGATGGCCGGCTGTTGCGAGAGGCGCCTTCGCGGGCGTTTGAAGACGGCGGGGCGCTTGATGTTCCGCTTCTGGTAGGCGCAAACAGCAATGAGGCGAGCGTTCTGCTGGCCATGGGCATCAGCCCGCAATTGGCCGTCGCTTACTTCGGAGATCAGTTGGCTGAAGCAGAGGCTGCCTACGGCCTTGAGGCATCCGATCCTGAATTCGCACGGCAGGTTCTGGGGGATGCCTGGTTCGTGGCACCGGCCCGCTGGCTTGCCGACGCTACACAGGACGGTGCACCGAGTTATCTCTATCACTTCGACTATGTTGCAGAAAAGCGACGGACGAACTCTGCTGGCGCGGCGCACGGATCCGAAATCACTTATGTCTTCGACACGGTAGACTACTTCGAAAGCGTCGTCGGTGAGATGACAGAGGCAGACCGTCGGTTTGCGGAAGGAATGTCGGCGTGTTGGGTTTCATTTGCCAAAACCCACAAACCGGATTGTGAGCTGGTGCCTGCTTGGGGGCCATATGACACAGAGCGCGATGAACTCGCTCTCTTTGGGCCAGAAACACGAGTGATACCGGGCTTTCGGAAAACCATGCTGGACCTGATCCTTGCCCGCTACGAACATCAGGCGCCCTAAAGACTGAGCCCGATGTCACTGTCGATACGCATAAGGAGTGTTTTTGCATGATCAACCGGCGACATGCCTTGCTGCTTCCAGCCGCGCTTGGCGCATGTGCAGGATTGCCGGCCGCGCGAACCGGACCGGAAGAGTCCCTCGAGCGTGATGCGAGCGCGCTTGAACGCGCGGTGGTGACTTATGCCAGTTTCGGCTCTCATTATTCTGGCAGCGCAGGCGATCTTGCGACGACGGATTGGATGGAGGGCGAGCTCTCGACCGCTGGATACGAGACGCGTCGGCAGACGTTCGAAGTACCTGCCTGTGACGGCGAAACAGGAACGGTGTTACTGCCTGACGGGACACAAATTTCAGGACCGGTCCAGATGCCGGCTCGGGCGGCAGAGGCCGAGGCGGAGCTCGTCTACTGGAATACGGATACTCCGCCGCCAGCCTTGACCGGAAAGCTGCTGGTTTATGACGCAGGGTTTCGGCGCCATTCCAGCCTGATATCGACGGAATGGCAGCGCGTACTGAAAACCTCACGGGAAGCGCAGGTGGCGGGTGTGGCGGCAATCACCAATGGGCCAACACGGCTCGCTATTCGGCTCAATACCCCGGCCGACGGCGATATTGCTCCCATGCTGACCCTAGCGCCCCGTGAGGCAGGCGCCCTGCGCGCGGCAGCAACCCGTGGCGACACGGCCAGACTTTCCATCGCCCCAGCCCGGCCGGGCCGGTTGGCTGACAATCTGATTGCCCGGCGGACTGGCCCCGGTGCACGGATCGTTATCAGCACGCCCAAGTCCGGCTGGGGCATCTGCGCCTCGGAGAGAGGTCCCGGCATTGCGATTTTCCTTGAACTGGGGCGACGGTTCGCCTCAACCTGGCCGACGGCGGACATTCATCTGGTGGCAACGTCAGGACACGAGTACGAGAACCTGGGCGCCCACAGATTCCTGGAAAGTGGCGCACCGGCGCCGATGGACACAGCGCTTTGGGTGCATCTCGGCGCCAACCTCTCGGGAGTTGATTTTCATGACCTGGGTCCCACCCTACTGCCACTGCCGTCACCTGACCCGCAACGTTATCTTGGCGTGACGGAAGGAATTGAAGGGCTGGCCAGAGAGATGTTCCGCGGCCGGCCAGGACTGGAGGCCGCCTATGTCATGACTGCAGAAAATGCGGCGGGAGAGCTCCGCGAGATTCTTGGCGCCGGCTATGCATCCGCTTTCGGCGTCTTCGGCGCAGGACGCTTTCATCACACCGATCAGGATACGCCGGACAAGGTAGACATGCGTGAATTGGCCACAACAAACGCATCCTTCCTGCGCCTGATCGAGCGCGTTCTCAGTAAGGCCTGAAAATGACGCCTGCCGGAATGCCGGCAGGCGTTTAGGTCTTCGGGAGGAAATCCGTAGCCAGACTAAAAGTCGTAGCGAAGCTCGATTCCTGTCAGCCGTGGCTGGCTGTAGCGATTGATCGTGGGAGCTCGCGCCACAAAGTGGACTTCATCGGTCAGGTTGCGCGCAAAAGCCGTCACACTGACCTTGCCGAAGCGCGCCCCGAGGCGAAGGTTGATCAGTCCGAAATCGTCGAGCGGCGCGGTTGTGGCAGACAGTTCCTGAACGCCGCCAGTCTGCGCTGTGTAGACGAAATTGGCGAACGCTTCAGAATCAGGGCCAATTGGCCGGCGATAATTCAGGGTGGCCGAACCGAGCCATTCAGGAACCTGGGCCAGATCCAGCCCTTCGAATCTGCCGCTGATCACTTCACCCTCCTGATAGGAGAGGCTGAAACCGGTGGAGAGTTTGCCGCCAGCAATGTCGAAGAGTGAGGAAATCTCGCCTTCTACACCACGGCTTTCGGCGTCACCCGCGTTCGTGAGAAAGGACGTCGCCGCCACGGGACATGTCGGGTTTGTCAGCGCACATCCATTGTCCGTCTGGGCAATAAGATTTTCCTGATCGTTCATATAAGCCGCAATGGCGAAATAGGAATGGCTGCCAAGCGTACCCTTGAGGCCGATTTCATAGCTCTGGGACGTTTCGTCGTCGAACGCTGCATCAATGGGTCTGGGCTGCCGCGGATCACCAAGATTGGTGTTGAAGCCCCCAGCCCGGTAGCTGGTGCCGGCCTTGGCGTAAGTCAGGATACTGGAGGTCAGCTTGAAGGCGGCGGTGGCGTTGTAGGATAGGTTGCTCGGTTCGATGCTGCCATCCACGACCCGCGCGGCTCCGCCCAGGGGCGCCCCGGTGCCCCGGTCAAACAGGCGGGAACTGAGGGAGCGGTCATCCTGCGTGTAGCGAAGCTCACCTGTGAGGTTTAGCCGCTCGGTCAGGTCATAGCCGAGCGATCCGTACACGGCGTAAGAATTATATTCGAGGTCGACGGGGGAGATACTGCCGGTCGAAGGGTTAGCGAGTGTGGGGGTTCGGGCATTCTCCACCGAATAATCGCTCTCAAGAAGCAGGAGGTCGATGCCCGCGAGCCAATTGAGCCGGCCATCGATGGCTTCGCCGGTGAGATGGACATCCTGGTTGAAGGACGTGGTCGTATCCCGCACGAAAGCTGCCGAGTTCACATCCAGCGGAACGACGGCAAGAATACTGCCAGCTGCAATGGCATCGGCGCGCTCCTGCGCATTGATCGCATCTGCATCGAGATCATATGCGGAGACACGCTCGCGATAGAGCGTGGTGGAATTCAGTTGCGCCCAGTCCAGATCGTACTTCGCGACGATCTGGTAGGAGTCAACGTCCTGCTCGGCAGAGGGCGGGGTGTTCCAGGGATAGTTGAACCTGTCCTGTATATAGCCGCCCGGGAAGCCTGGCGTGCCTGCAGGAATTTCGATCTGGTAGTGGATCGAGGGTGTCTCGAGAACTTGGGTTTCTGCAAGGAAAAGCAGATCGAGCGGACCGGAACTGTAGCGTAGCTGCGCGCGCAAGCCGTGGCCCTCTTCCCGGTCGAAATAGACGTCATTGACGGGGTTGTAGAAGAAACCGGACTCTTGACCCACCGCGAAGCCACTGAAGCGAACTGCCAATGTGTCGCTGAGCGCCCTGTTGACGACACCCTCGCCGCGCAGGTTCTCGTTCTCAATTCCATATTGCGCCTTCAGGTATCCGGATGTTTCAAATTCCGGCTGCGCCGAGACGATGTTGACGGCGCCGCCGACAGCGTTGCGGCCGTAGAGCGCACCCTGGGTGCCGCGCAGCACCTCAACGCGCCCGATGTCGAGAAAATCGATCAAGGCAAAGTTGCGCCCGCCGATGCCGCCACCGCCGATGTAAGAGGCATTGCGGTAGAGCCCGACGCTGGGATCGCCGTTCGTTGCGCGCGCAGTCGACGAGGCGCGGATCGAAAGTTCCGAGGTGACGGACGAGTTGAGGTTGTTGAAGCGAACGCTTGGCTGGTCGGCCAGCAGTTCGCCGCTGGTGCTGGCGCCGCCGCGCTCGGTGAGCGCGTTCCCGCCGATGACGGAGGCCGCCGTCGGAACTTCGGAAAGCCGCTCCTCCCGGCGACGCGCAGTCACCACCACTTCCCCTAGCCGAACTTCCTCTTCCGCGCCTTCGGAAGGCGCTTGTGAAGCAGCATCTTCAACAGCCTGGGCCGAGGCCGGTGCGATTCCATTGACAGCCACCGTCATTGCGGTTGTCGCAAAAAGCATAAAGCGAAGCATGTATTCCTCCCTCAAAGGCCCATCTTGGGCTTATTATCGATAATTTCAGATTATCGATAATATTTGGGGCGAGGTGTCAAGTACTTCATGCTGGCGAGCGGCAACAAACGGTAGCCTCGCAACCGAACGGGCGGCCGCATAGGATTGGCTATTTTCGGCGAGGCGGTTTCCGGCGCGCCTGTTCGACGGCCTGCGCATCAAGGTAAGTCGCCAGCGCTTCTTGATAGTAGTCCTGAAGGTTTCCGATCAGGGCGCGCGCAAGTTCGTCGGCCTTGTCCGGTTGGCGGGCCTTGATGGCGGCGCAGAGCCGCTCGTAGATTTCGGCAGACTTCAGCGCCGGAGCGACCGGAAGGTCTTCGAGGAACTTCTGCGAGATGATCCTCTGCTGCCACTTGGCAACAATCGCCACGCGGTCCAGCAAAGTTTTGGACTGAGGTGCACGGGCGCAATGCGCAATATAGGCACCGATGCGGTTGGAAACGGCAAGATGGTCGAACGTATTGCGCGTCGCATGCGCAATGGCCGTAAATTCCTTGACACGCGCGACAAGCTGTTCGGCCTCGCTGTTAGTCATGCGCTGGCTCGCAAGGCGACACACGACGCCGAACAGGGATTTCCAGAGTTCGAGGATCTCGATAGTCGCCTGCTTGTCAATCACCGCGACGCGGGCACCTCGCCAGGGCACGACCTCAACGAGTCCTATATTGGCGATTTGACGGAATGCTTCGCGTACGGGCGCGTGAGAAACCTCAAACCGTTTGGCAATTTCCCTTTCCCGGATCCAGGAACCCGGCGGGATCCGCCATTCAACGATGTCCTCAATCAGCGCTGCCGCGATGACCCGGTCCTGCGTCAGAGCATCAGTTATAACTTCCTGCGGCAATTCTTCTGGCTGGTCTGGCACACTGATCACCTTCATTTTTCGAGATTCCATCTAGCCTTGATCGTCTTCAAAAGGCAGTATTATCGATAATTCAATAAGGGAGAGTTTAAAAGTGCCTCGATACTTGCTTTTTTGGCTGGCCTTAACTGCTGGCTCGTGTGCAGCACAGCCTTATCCGACCGGACATTCTGATCAGAGCAATGCCTGCCAGCAGGCCATTGCATATTCAAATGCAGACCGAGGTCTGGCGGTGCTTGTGCTCAAAGATGGCGAGCCGGTCTGTAACAGCCCTGACCACGACATCAACGAACCTCACGAACTTTGGTCCGGCACAAAAAGCTTTCTTGGCATAATGGCCGCCATCGCAGCAAAAGATGGTCTATTGTCTCTGGACGAGCCGGTCGCCGTAACGCTCACTGAGTGGCAAGGTGACCCCCAGCGCAGTAAGGTAACTCTCCGTCACCTTCTGTCGATGACGAGCGGGCACAAGAGCCGCATCGGACGTCCGCCGGGATACGAAGCTGCGGTTGCAAGCGATATAAACTCGCTAGCCGGGTTGAAATTCCAGTATGGCGCCGTTCCGTCTCAGATTTTCGGTGAAGTCATGCGCCGCAAACTTAAAGCGGCTGGCCAGTCGGGTGGACCAAGAGCGTATTTGGAGCAGCGCTTGTTTGCGCCCTTGGGACTTGCGGGATACCGGTGGAGAAACGGCCCGGACAAGCAACCCCTGATGCCTCAGGGAGTCATCATGTCTGCCAGCGAGTGGGCGAAATTCGGCGAGTTCGTGCGCCTTGGCGGCAGGGTTGACGGCATACAGATCGTTGACCAGGAAACTTTTGAAGCGCTGTTCGAGGGAAGTGCAGCGAATGCCGCATACGGGCTATCCTGGTGGTTGCCGAGGCCCTCATCGTCAAAGGACGTCGTTACAGCGACGACAGATATTGACGATCATGCCGATAGTCTGCCTGATGACATGGTGGTGGCTGCCGGAGCGGGCAATCAGCGGCTCTATGTAATCCCGTCGCTTGGTCTGACCATCGTGCGTCTTGCAGATCTTGATCTGGGCGCAGCCTTGCGAGGTGATAAGGAACGCTGGTCGGATTATGTATTCTTGGAACTAACCTTGAATGCGGCACATTCCAGAAGCGTACCACAGAATAATTGATGTCCGGCGCACGAAAAATTGAAAACTTGTGTGGAAGACTCCAATGTTGCAAGGGTTTTTTCGTTTCGGCAAGCCCGGGTCGGAAGCTGACTTGTGTCCGACCTGTTAGCGCGACGTAATTGTCGCAGGCCTGAGTTTCCGCGAACCGAACCCCATTCTGCAATGCGGGCAGTTGAAGTCCTTGTTACTATGAGGGTTGTCTCGATTTCCGAGTGCCAAGATTGTCATTACTATTCATCGTCCTAACAAGTCTTTTGTGGCTATGTGTTTTCTCAGAAGTTCAGGCTTTGGCCGTTGCCCTGAAGGGCTCATTGCGGGAAAGCATGGCTCAAAAGATCCGGGCTGTTTTGTTGGCAGTTACAACAGTTGCAAATCTTGCGGGTTTTTTCTGGAGTATGCTGACTACCCACGGACCCGCCATTTCAGGATGGGCCTTGTCGGCTGCCGAGTTCGAAATGGCAGGACAATGAAGCCGCAGGGCGTCTACATTCTTTGGGGTACATCAATTATTCTCTCGACGCTATCGCGAGAGACTTTATTGTAATTGGTGAACGCGTAGCAGGTGGGAGGACGCGGCCGCACATAGTCGGCGCTTCGCTTGCAGGCTTGCAGCCATCATTACTGCGGGCATGCTTGCACGTGATGCATTTGCATGGACAAGACCATACTCACCATCCCCGGGGACGCGAAATACGACCCCAATCACAAAATCATGTGCTAAGGCCCAGCATGCGACCCGGGAGGACTTCACTCGTGGTCAGTAACCGGACAAAGCGGCGTATCGATCCTTAAGCCAGGTCGTCGAGCCGAAGCTCGCCTCGAGCACGCGTGCGCGCTTCAGGTAAAAGCCGACGTCATATTCGTCGGTCATGCCGATACCGCCATGGAGCTGTATGCCCTGGTTGCTGATACCGTGCAGTACGCGGTTGGCCTCGGCCTTGGCGATGGTCGCAGCGCGCGCTGCGCCGAACCCACCATCGACCGCCTGTAGTCCCGCCTCGACTGCCGAGCGCATCTGTGTGAGGTCGGCGAAAAGGTCCGCCATGCGGTGCTGCAGTGCCTGGAAGGTGGCAAGCACCTGGTTGAACTGCACGCGCTGCTTGAGATAGTCGAGCGTGGTGTCGAACACGGCTTGGGCCATGCCGAGCATCTCGGCTGCCGTTAGCACGCGCGCGCGGTCGAGCACATCGCCGAGCAAGCTTTCGCCCCCGCCTTTGAGCTTGTTTGCCGCTGCACCAACGAAATTCACTTCGGCATGGCTTCGCTGGTCAGAGAGCTTACGGGTGATGAGTAAGACGCCGTCACTCTTTTCGACTAGGTAAAGCCCATCCTTGGCCGCAACCACGAAGAGGTCTGCGCCGTGTGCCTCGTGAACGAAGGCTTTCCTGCCGGTCAGTTTGCCGCCGGAAACACTTGTCTCGATCCTGGCCGGATCATGAGAGGGCCCTTCATCGACCGCTAGCGTCGCGATGGCTTCACCGCTCGCGAGCTTCGGAAGCCACAATGCTTTCTGCTCGTCGCTGCCGCCCAGGATGATCGCCGATGCCGCCGCGGTGTTGAGAACGAGCGGGCTTGCGGTCAGCGTCTTTCCGAGCTGTTCAATCACGAGACCCGCCGAGAGCCAGCCAAAGTCTGACCCACCATACTCTTCAGGAATGATGACCCCGGCCCAACCCATTTCCACCATCTTGGCGTAGGCAGCGCGATCAAACGCCTCCTCGGAGCCGCTGGCGCGGACCTTACGAAATTCTGTCAAAGGGCTTTCGTTGACGGCCCAGCTGCGAGCCATGTCGCGTAGCATTTCCTGTTGTTCGTCGAGAACTGCCATTGTCAGTACTCCCCTCCTTACGCGTGATCGAGCATGCCGAGCACGCGCTTGGCGATGATATTGTTCTGGATTTCGGTCGAACCACCATAGATCGTTGCTGCCTTGCCGAAGAGCCAGGTGCGCACGTCCTCGAGTTCCCCCTCGGAAAAACCGTCGCCTTCCCAGCCAAGGCCCTGCAACCCACGGATTTCGATCAGTAGTTCCGAGCGTTCCTGTGCCAGCTTGGTGCCCGTCTTTTTGAGAACTGAACTGATCTCAGAGACTCCGCCGGGCGCCTTGCTTTCCTCGATCGCGCGGCGCGCTGTAAACAAGAAGCTGCTCCAGCGGATTTCGAAATCGGCGATCTTGTCGCGCAGCACATTGTCGGTCAGCCGACCATCCGCGGCGGTTTCGCAATATTTCTTCGCGATGTCGCCGAGGCTCTGCGCCATCATCAGAGCCAGATTGCCGCCACCAGAGATGTTGGTTCGCTCGTGCTGGAGCAGGCGTTTGCCAATGGCCCAACCCTGACCCTCTTTTCCAACGAGATTTTTCTTCGGTACCCTTACATCGGTTAAGAAAGTCTCGCAGAAAGGGCTGGTGCCCGAAATCATGGTGATCGGGCGGACTTCGACGCCGGGCGCATTCATGTCAATCAGCATGAAGCTGATGCCCTTGTGCTTGTCGCGCCTGTCGGTGCGAACGATTGCGAAGCACTTGTCGGCCCATTGCCCGCCGCTGGTCCAGGTCTTCTGGCCGTTGATCAGGTAATGGTCGCCTTTGTCCTCGGCGAAGGTTTGCAGATTAGCGAGATCGGAGCCGGCATTGGGTTCGCTATAACCCTGGCACCAGCGGATTTCGCCACGGCAGATCGCCGGAATGTGCTCGCACTTTTGCTCCTCGCTCCCGAATTCAAGCAGGGTTGGGCCGAACATCATTACGCCCATCCCGCCGATGGGATTGTAGGCCCCCGACTTGGCGAATTCCTGAGTGACGATTTTGGCCTGGGCCTTGGTCAGCCCGCCACCGCCATATTCCGTGGGCCAGGTCGGTGTACCCCAACCGCACTCGGCCACGGCCTCTCGCCATTTCTTCTGCTCATCGGTCTCGTTGGTCGGCCCTTCGAGTCCGGCAAGCAGATTGCCCTTGCCCTTGAGTTCTTCGGGGAAATTTGCGGCGAGGAATTGTCGCACTTCGGTGCGAAATGGATCGTCGTTCGCATGGGCACCGGATTGAAGCTGAGTTGGCATGGAGACCTCCGTTCAAAAATCGAATTGGCGTCGCCCCGAGCGGACGACGATGCATCACTCCGACTCGTCAGTATTGCTGCGCGGGAACGTGCAAAACCAAACCCTCCAACGTGGTCACGATGGGGATCTGGCAAGCGAGGCGGCTATATTGGTTCGCTCCCTCTGCGAATTGCAGGAGCTCGGCCTCCGCAGCGCCTTCCATGAGGCGGCCCACAATGTCGATCCATGCCGGATCGATATGAACGTGGCAGGTCGCACAGGCGCAGACGCCGCCGCAATCGCCGTCAATGCCCGGCACGCCGTTGAAGAGCGCCGCTTCGCGCGCTGTTTCGCCTTCGGCTACCTCGACCTCCCTCCGCGTTCCATTACTGGAAACGAACGTCACTTTGACCATCATAAACTCCGTATTTTAGTCCAGCCCATCAGCGAGCGTGCAGCCGCACCGGCAGTTTCGTGATCCCTCGCACAAGGTTCGAAAACAGACGCTCGGGCTCGCCGGTCACTTCGACCTTCGCGAAACGCTTGTGGATCTCTTCCCAGATGATCCGCAGCTGCAGTTCTGCAAGCCTGTTGCCCATGCAGCGATGGATGCCATAGCCGAAGGACAGGTGATGACGCGGGTTCTTACGGTCGATGATGAACTGGTCAGCTCTGTCGATGACGGTATCATCCCGGTTGCCTGACAGGTACCACATCACAACCTTGTCACCTTTCCTGATCTGCTTGCCGCCGATCTCCCAGTCCTGGAGCGCAGTGCGGCGCATATGGGTAAGCGGCGTCTGCCAGCGGATGATCTCCGGCACCATGCTGGTGATTAACGAAGGATCGTCATTGAGTTTGCGATACTCGTCGGGGTTCTGATTGAGGGCGAGCACACCGCCGCTGATCGAGTTGCGCGTGGTGTCGTTGCCGCCCACAATAAGTAGCAGGAGGTTGCCAAGAAATTCCAGAAAGGGCATGTCCCGTGTCGCTGGAGAATGCGCCATCATGGAGATGAGGTCGTTCTTTGGCTCCTGATTGATGCGCTGCTCCCACAGCCCTTTGAAATACATCGCGCATTCGATGAGCTCTTCGCGCCTTGCCTCATAGGATTCGACGATGCCGGTTTCAGGCGCGGCCGTTGTGATATCGGACCAGCGCGTGAGCTTGCGCCGCTCCTCCCACGGGAAATCGAACAGGGTCGCAAGGGTCATTGTGGTCAATTCGATCGAGACCTTGTCAACCCAGTCGATATCCTCGCCTACCGGCAGATCATCGAGGATATGGCACGCACGTTCACGGATTGTCGGCTCAAGTAACTGCAAGTTTGACGGCGCGACTGCAGAGGTAACGGCCTTTCGTTGCTGATCGTGCTTGGGCGGGTCCATGGCGATGAACATTTCAAGTTCAAGTGCACCTTCCGCCGAATGCATGTCCTGAATGGCAATTCCGCCGAGCTTCGCCTCCGACGAAAAGACTTTGTGGTTGGTATCGACGGCCATGATGTCGTCGAACCTGGTAACCGACCAGTATGGCCCGACTTTACTTTCACGGCAGTAATGGACCGGCTCCTCCTTGCGTAACCGGTCGAAGAACAGGCCAATCGTGTCCTTCTGAAAAAGGCTCGGCCGCGAAACATCGATTTGCTCGATCGGAATGGCCGCGATTTTTTCGACCGTATCCATTTCCATCGTTTCGATACTCATGTCCTGCCCTTCGATCCCATCAATAAGACGCTAGTTGCTGAAAAGGTAAATCCTCCGCGAGGTACAGTCAAGAAAGCTTATAATGATTTCTTGACGAGGAGTTGCAATCATGGACCTATTGGGTAGGTTATAGGCAAATGAATAGATTAAATCTTATAAGATAAATATCACAGGAGCGAGTCCTACGAAATGCAGCCGACGGTCGATAACGTGAAGAAAGCCAAGCGTGCGCTCTCGCTCGCGCAGGACATCGTTCGCGATATCGAGGCGGGGGCACGCGTTGCGGGGGACAGGTTACCGCGCGAAGAAGAAATGCTTGCGCGATACGAAGTCGCCAGAGCAACCTTGCGTGAAGCGCTCCGCTTCCTTGAGCTTCAGGGCGTAATCCATCTTCAACTGGGCCGTAGTGGCGGCCCGGTGGTCGCACGCCCCCAGACCGGCGATTTTGCGAATAGTCTTTCTCTCATCTTGCATTTCATGGAAGCAGACCTCAGGGGCCTGCTCGAACTGCGCGAAGCCATAGCGCCGGATGTCGCAGCCTATGCTGCCCAGCGCGCGACCACGGGCGACCTCAGCGCACTCGCCGATTGCCTCAAAGAGCTTGAGCGCAATGAGGCAGGAAGCCAGTTCGAGGAACTGAACCGCCGTTTTCACGACCTACTCGGTTGGGCCAGCGGCAATCCGCTCTTCGGCCTGCTGACTTCCTCTATGCATTTGCTGACCCGCGAATTCTCGCGCTCGCTCGGGTATTCGGCGCAAGAGCGGGCGGTCCAGTTGCGATTCCTGCGCCGTGTTCTGGAGGCCGTGCGCACAGGGGATGCTCAAGCGGCGCGGCAGGCCATGGCCAAGCTTGTGTCGGGTTCCGCGTCTTATCTGGCTGGACGAAGTCCCGAGCTTGTTTCCCAGAAGGTCAAGTGGGGACAGATTTAGAAAACTTGCGTCCGTCAAGGTCGCGGAATGGAGGATGTAAGGCGATGGCGCTCAAAAGCCGCATTTGTGAAATTCTCGGGATCGAACACCCCATCCTACTGGCCGGAATGGGCGGGGCGAGCGTTCCCGCGCTTGCTGCTGCGGTGTCGAATGCCGGAGGGCTTGGCGTTCTGGGGGCTGCGGCATGCTCGCCAGACCAATTGCGCAGCTGGATCCGCCAGACACGCGAGATGACCGACAAACCATTTGGCGTCGATACCCTTCTTCCCGCATCCGTCAGACGCGGCTCGGCCCCGCAGGTCGGGGGTTCGTCCGAAAATCCCGCGGCACTACTTGGCGAATACCAGGAATTCACCCGCGACTTCATACGGCGCGAACATCTGCCCGAAGTGGATGTCGAATCGGCCATGCGAGCGGCGGGCGTGCCGAAGATGGGCAAGGCAAGTCCGCAGCTTTTCACGAAGGAGTTCTTCGAAGCGCAGATGGAAGTCGTGATCGAGGAAAAGGTACCCGTCTATGCTGCCGGCCTCGGCAATCCCGGTCCTTGGATGGACCGCCTGCATGCCAACGGCACCAAAGTCATGGCTGTCATCGGCAAGGTCAAGCACGCCCGGCAGGTGGTCGAAACCGGCGTCGACATGATCGTGGCGCAGGGGCACGACGGGGGCGGCCACAACTCGCCAGTCGGCACGATTTCGCTGATTCCCCAAGTGGTTGACGCGGTGGGCGACCGCGTTCCAGTGATTGGTGCCGGCGGCATTTCCGACGGCCGGGGTGTTGCCGCCGCGCTGATGTTGGGTGCCGAGGGCGCGTGGATCGGGACGGCGTTCCTCGCGACCGAGGAGGCGGGCATCGAACGATTCCAGAAAGAAGCGATCATCGAAAGCGGCGACGCCGATACGGTCGTCAGCCGCTCGATCACCGGTAAACCTGCGCGAATGATCCGCAACAAATGGGCCGATGCATGGATCGAGGCAGGCAAGGATCCATTGCCTATGCCCTATCAGTCGATGATCTCGGGGCCCGTCATGGCGTCGGGCGTCAAGGCGGAGCGCAAGGACGTGATCCCGGGTTTCGCGGGCCAGGGGATCGGCCTTATCCATTCGATCCGGCCCGCAGCCGACGTGATGCGCGAAATTGTCGAAGATGCGGAATTCGCACTCGCCCGCGCGAAGTCTTACTGCTGAATTGTGGTAAAGGTGGACATGACATGAGCAACGCGCTGAACCAACCGAAGGGGCATGAACTACGCCTACCTATTCGCCCGGGCGAAGCTATTGCGGCCATGCGCCGACTTACCCGGGACAAGGAAGACACTGCGCAGGTCTTCCGTATCGTCAAGGCGCTGTCGGGCAATTCCTATTATCGCAATTTTCGACGGTTCGCTGCCTCTTCCGCCGGGAAGCGTATCCTCCTGGAACGCGCGGACTTACTCGGCACCTTGTGTGATCGTGATCGCTTGAAAAGATGCGAATCGGGAACGCTGGGCCGGGCCTATCTTGATTTCGTTTATGGAGAGGGGTTGACCGCCGAGGGGTTGGTGGATGCCAGCGAAGCGGGAGGGATAACCGACTTCAACGATCCGGAAGTCGCACGCTACCGGAAGCGCCTGCGCGATTCGCACGACCCGTTCCATGTCGTGACCGGATATGGACGAGATGCGCTGGGCGAATTGTGCGTGCTCTCGTTCTGCAACGCACAATTCTTCAATCACGGAATCGCCTTCATCGTTGCGATCGGAATTCCGAAGATGCTGGCCGAATGCGCCCGTTTGCCGGTCTCGCGTGCCGCGTTCGAAGCGTGGCGACGGGGTAGGAATGCCGCCGACCTGACAACCTTCTATTGGGAGGCGCATATCGATACGCCACTTGAGGAGGTACGCTGGCGTTTGAACCTGAAACCACCCGTTTGCTATCTTGGGGCTCAGGACCTGTCCCGCTCGTTTGAGCGAGATTTCCAGGCCAGCCGGCGGAGCAAGCTTCACGCATGAGTGCCTCATCCACCTTCAATTTCAGTGACAGGTCCGCGATCACCGGCGTCGGCGAGACAGAGTTCGTCAAGGGGACCGAACGGACGGCGGTCGACATGATGCTCGATGCCTCGCGCCGGGCGATTGCAGATGCCGGGCTAAAACCGTCCGACATAGACGGCATGGTGCCTCCGCCGATCTACACGACGTCGGAGGAAATGGCCGCCAATCTTGGCATCGACGTGCTGCGTTTTGCGGCGACGGTGCACATGGGCGGTGCGAGCCCTATAACGGCTCTGCAGAACGCGGCCATGGCGATTGCCAGCGGGCTATGCGACCATGTTCTGGTAACGCTTGGCTGGAACGGATATTCTGCCCTGCGGGCGAAGCCGGGCGCGCCGACGACCCGACCCATGAACATGAATACGCTGACCAACACAATCCGGGGCTATTATATGCCCTATGGCGTGTTCCTGCCGGTGCAGATGTATGCTTGGCTCGCCATGCGTCATTCCAAGCTCCACGGTGTCGGACCGGACGCGATGGCCGCTGTCGCACTCGCCTGTAACCGTCACGCGCAGTTGAATCCGAGAGCCTTCAACTATGGACGTAAACTCGACGTCGAGACATATCACTCGGCGCGCTGGATATCCGAGCCTTTCCGGCTCTACGATTGCTGCCTGGAAACCGATGGCGCCTGTGCGGTCGTCGTCTCGCGCATGGAGCGAGCCAAGGACATGCCGCATGTGCCGGTGAGCATCGCCGGCGCTGCTGAAGGTCACCCCTATCCCGCCGACGACATCCCTTCGCGTCCCGACCCCTTCAAGATCGGCCTCAGCTATGCAGCCCCGCGCGCATTCGAGATGGCAGGTGTCACCCGCGAGGATATGGATTTTCTACAGATCTACGACTGCTTCACTTATATCGTGCTGCTGCAACTTGAGGCACTCGGCTACTGCGAGCCCGGCGGTCAGACCGAGTTCGTCGCCAGTGGCCAGATCGAGCTGGGTGGACGCTTTCCGATCAACACCCATGGCGGCTTGCTCAGCGAAGCGCACGTCTGGGGCCTCAACCATGTTGTGGAGGCCGTGCGCCAGCTGCGCCACGATTGCGGCGAGCGCCAGGTCGTGGGTGCCCAGACCGGCCTCGTAACCGGCTGGGGCGACCTAGGCGACGGGAGCATCGCTATCCTCAGGAGGTTTGCGTGAGCGACGAGAACGAACTGCCACCGAAAATGCGCCTCTCTGCGCAGAAGGCGCCGCCCAAGCCGAAACCGCGCCCGCAGGACCCGATCGAGCAGGAATTCTGGAATCGGTGTCAGGACGGCCATCTCTATTTCCAGTGTTGCGGCGATTGCGGCACCTTCCGCCACCTGCCGCGCTATATGTGCGCAAAGTGTGGCTCACCGGAATTTTCGTGGGAGCGCAGCAGCGGGAAGGGTACGCTTTTTTCCTGGACCGTCACCCACCAGGCCCTGCACCCGGCGTTTGCCGCCGACATCCCCTTCGTGGCTGCGGTGGTTGAACTGGAAGAGGGCGTACGCATGGCCACTCGCCTGATCGAATGTGACCGCGACAGCCTCAAGCTCGACCTTCCCCTGGAATTGAAATTCGAACCGATCGGGGACGACTTCCGCCTGCCAGTTTTCCGTCCCCGCAAAGAATAGAAGCGACATGGATCTCGATTACGGACCCGAATACGACGCGTTCCGCAAACAGGTGCGCGATTTCATCGAAGCGCATGGCCATCTTGCGCCACCGTATGCGGCTCGGGCGGCCCGCCCCTCATCCAAAGCTGTCCAATGGCAAAAACTGCTGATCGAGCAAGGGTACACAGCCCGCACGATCCCGGCGGAGTACGGCGGTTACGGAGCCGAACCGGACATCCTCAAATCGCGCATTATCTCCGAAGAGTTTTCACGGGCCGGGGTGCCGGGCGGGCTCGCGAACCAAGGTATCTCGATGCTCGTCCCGACTTTGCTCGAACTCGGCACTGAGGAGCAGAAGCATCGCTGGATCGAACCCACGCTGAAGGGCGAGGTCGTCTGGTGCCAAGGCTATTCTGAACCCGGTGCCGGATCGGACCTGGCCAGCGTCAAGACCAGCGCGCGGGTCGAAAATGGCGAGTTCGTTATCAATGGCCAGAAAATCTGGACCAGCACGGCGAAGCAGGCCGACATGATTTTTTGCCTCGTCAGAACCGAACCCGACGCATCAAAGCACGACGGTATTTCCTACCTGATCTTCTCGATGGACACACCGGGGATCGAGGTTCGCCCCCTTAAGACAATGACGGGCGACGCCGAATTCAACGAAACGTTCTTTACCGATGTCCGCGTTCCGCTGGACCAGATCGTAGGCCGGCGGGGCCAGGGCTGGCTCGTGGCGAATGCAACCCTCGGCCATGAGCGCGGAATGCTGGGTGATCCCGACGCGCTCGAAAACCGGCTGCAGGCGCTGATCGCACTGATGCAGGACGAGCGCATCGGACAGGATCGCGCAATCGACAATCCGGTTCTGCGAGACCGGCTGGTGGCGCTCCAAGCCGAGGTGTCAGCGATGAAATGCAATGGGATGCGTAACCTTTCGAACAACCTCAAGGGTGAGCCAGGCGGCATGGCGAAGCTGATCGTCAAGCTGCAAAGCTGTGAGATTGCCCACCAGATTTCCGCACTGGCGATCGACGCTATGGGCGAGATGGGCACTCTCTATCATCGCAGCCCGCGCGAGCGAGACGGAGGCGCGTGGCAATGGAACTACATGTTCCAGCTCGGTCTCATAATAGGCGGCGGCACCGCGCAGATCCAGAAGAACATCATCGCTGAACGTGGCCTCGAAATGCCGCGCGAACCGAAGCTGGCGAAGATTTCGGATGCGGCGAAAGCAACCGCAGACATGCCGCGTCACAAACAGGGATCAGCCTAATGGATTTCGGACTTTCTCAGGATCAGCAGATGTTGCGCGATGCGGTTGCGCGGTGTCTTGCGGATACCTGCCCGCTCGATCATGTCCGCGAATGTGCCGAGCGTGACAATCCGCTTAGCGACAAAGTGCTCCGCGCCGTGCAGGACCTGGGAATTCCCGGGATGCTGGTACCGGAAGAGCATGGCGGCCTCGGCATGACCCTTCTCGACGCTGCCATAGTTGCGGAACAGCTCGCCTATGCGGTCGCGCCGGTACCTTTTCTCGCCAGTCATGTTCTGGCGCCTATCGCGCTGAGCGAGGCAGGCAGCGAGGAGCAAAAGGCCCAATGGCTGCCGAAGATCGCGAGTGGCGAAGCGCGTATAGCTGTCGCGATTTCCGAGACGATCGAGGCGCGCGACGGTGCGGTCGTTTCCTCTGCCGATGGGAGGCTCAACGGCACCGCCCTGTTCTGCCTGGATTTCGAGGGTGCCGACGCTTACATTGTAGCAGACGCAGGTGGCAGGCTGCACCTCGCTGCAGCCGATGCATTCAGGCTGGAGACAATCCCGCTGACTACCATTGATCGTACCCGCAGCGTCGGAGAATTGCGTTTCGGAGGGACCGAGGCAGAACTGCTTGCCGACGACAACGGAACGACCACGGCCCGTTTGCGCGATGCGGGCCGTGTGATCTTGGCCGCTGACAGCCTTGGCGCAGGCCAGGCCATGATCGAAAAAGCTGTCGATTATTCTGGACAGCGCGAACAGTTCGGTCGTCTTATCGGCAGTTTCCAAGCAGTGAAGCACATGTGCGCAGAGATGGCCGCACGTCATGAACCATGCCGCTCGCTTGTCTGGTATGCAGCTCACGCCTTTGGCGCGATGCCGGAGGATGTATCGCTCGTCGCCTGCCACGCGAAATCACACACCGGCGAAGTCCATCGCTTTGTCGCCCGCACTTCCACCGAAGTGCATGGCGGGATGGGATTCACGGACCTGATCGGTCTGCATTACTGGTTCAAACGCATTGGATTCGACCGGCAGGTGCTTGGAGGACCCGAAACGGTGCGGGCCGAGGCGGCAGCACTGCAAGGCTGGATCAAGGCCGCGTAATACACTCATTGCGGGGGCCTGCGAGACTGGCTGTCCCGTCCGGAAGGGAGAAGGAACATGATCGACTGGAACCTCGGTGACATTCTCGACGCAGTCGAGCCCGCCATGCCTCAGGACGCTCCGGCGCTGATACACGGCGACCGGATCGTCACTTGGCCCGAAATGTCCGCGCGCTCGAATAATATCGCGCGCGCGTTGCGTCAACGCGGAGCGTGCGATGGTGCCAAGGTGGCCTTCTACATGCGCAACCGCCCCGAATATGGCGAGCTGATGGCGGCTTGTTTTAAGGGGCGCTTGACCCATGTGAACATCAATTACCGCTACCGCGCCGAAGAAGTTTTCTACATTTTCCAAGATTCTGACAGCGAAGTGATTGTTTACAGTTCGGAGTTTCGCGAATGTATCGTCGAACTCAAGGATAGGCTCGAGAAGGTTCACACGTTCGTCGAAATTGGCGACCCTTCCGAAATCGCGTCTTTTGCGAGTCCCTATGAGACGCTGGCGGGAAAAGGGGACGGATCGGCGCTCGGCATCGAACGCTCACCCGACGATTTGCTCTTCATCTATACCGGCGGCACGACCGGGATGCCGAAAGGCGTGATGTGGCGGCACGACGACATGCGCAAGGCCCAGTTGGACGCGCAGAAGTTACTTGGCCCGGTTCCGCAGACGCTGGAAGAAAATGTTGCGCTGATCGAGAAAGAGGGGCCCGGCAGGCGCACTCTCTCCTCCTGCCCGCTCATGCACGGGACGGGCTTCATCACCGCGATAGGTGCGCTCATGTCGGGCGGCGCGATCGTCACGCTGACGGCCCCTTCCTTCGAAGCTTCAGAATTGTGGGAAACGGTCGAAAAGCACCAGGTGGAAAGCATCGCAATTGTGGGCGACGCCTTTGCTAAGCCAATGCTTCGCGCGCTCGAAGAAAACGCGGGGCGCTGGGATACCAGGAGCCTCGTCTCCATCATTTCGTCCGGCGTGATGTGGAGCAAGGAGATTAAGGCCGGTCTATGCAAGCACATTCCCCAGGTCGTGCTGATGGATAGTTTCGGCGCCTCCGAAGGGCTCGGCTTCGGCCTCTCCGTCACGACTGCACAGGGCGGTACGAACACCGCGAAATTCGGGATTGGCGAATTCTGCGATGTCTTCGACGAAAACGACCAGAAAGTCGAACCAGGAAGCGGCGTGCCTGGCTTTATCGCCCGCAAGGGGGCCATCCCCATGGGATATTACAAAGATCCCGAAAAATCCGCCAAGACATTCCGCACAATCGATGGCGTGCGTTATTCGATTCCGGGTGACTGGTGCCGGGTAGAGGCCGATGGAAGCCTTACCCTGCTAGGCCGCGGCAGCGTATGCATCAACACTGCTGGCGAGAAGGTATACCCAGAAGAAGTCGAGGAAGTGCTCAAGACCCATCCCGCCATCGGTGAAGCGCTGGTCGTAGGTGTAACGGACGAAAAATGGGGCCAGGCCGTCACCGCCGTCGTCCACCTCAACCACGACGTCCCGTTCGACGAGCAAGCCGTCAAGGACCATGTGCGCGATCAGCTGGCAGGATACAAAACGCCCAAGGCCATACATCCGACGGAAAAACCCCTGCGTGCATCCAACGGCAAGGCCGACTATGCAACGGCGAAAGCAATCGCCGAACGTTTGACGGTCGCATCGTGAGCAATCGGGTTTCTCCCGATTACGACGCTGTAATCGTCGGTGCCGGCTTCAGCGGGATCTACCTGCTCCACAAGTTGCGTGACGCTGGGTTCAACGTGTTGCTGGTGGATGCTGCGGCCCAGCCCGGCGGCATCTGGTACTGGAATTGCTATCCAGGCGCACGAGTGGATTCACAGGTTCCGCTTTACGAGTTCTCGATACCTGAAGTGTGGAAATCATGGGCCTGGAGCGAGCGATTTCCCGGTTGGGAAGAGCTCAGGGCGTATTTCCGGCATGTTTGCGATACGCTCGACCTGTGGCCCATGATGCGCATGGGGTCAGGGGTCAGAGGCGCGCACTATGAGAAGGAGACGAAGCAATGGCGTCTGCAACTCGACAGCGACAAAACTGTTTCGACACGGTTCCTGTTGCCCGCTCTTGGTTTCGCATCAAAGCCGTATGTCCCCAATTTTCCCGGCCTTGAGGATTTCGAAGGCCAATGGTTTCACACGGCGCGCTGGCCGCAGCAGGGTGTCGATCTCAGCGGACGTAAGGTTGCCTTGATCGGCACCGGTGCAAGCGGTGTGCAAGTCGCGCAAGAAGCGGCCAAGTCCGCATCGAAGCTGACCCTCTATCAAAGAACACCAATCCTGGCGCTGCCTATGCAGCAGAAGAAGCTTTCGGAAGAAGACCAGGAACGGGACAAGAAGGGCTATGCTGCTATCTTCGAAACGCGCAAGCAGACGAGCGGAGGGTTCGAATGCCAATCGCTAGACGTATCGGCGCTCGAAGTTGACGAGAAAGCGCGCACCGCGCACTTTGAAGATCTGTGGCAACAGGGTGGCCTCAGGTTCTGGTATCACAATTTCGCCGACCTGCTTATCAATCGCGAAGCTAACCGCCACGCCTATGATTTCTGGCGCGACAAGGTTCGCGCAAGGATTGTCAACCCCAACCTTGTTGAGCTGCTCGCGCCTTCCGAACCGCCGCATCCATTCGGCACGAAGAGACCTTCGCTCGAGCAGGGATACTACGAGATTTTCGCGCAGGAGAATGTCGCGCTGGTCGATCTCAAGGCAACTCCGATCATCCGGGTCAAGCCGCACGCGATCGAGACCGATGACGGCGAGATGGAATGCGACCTCATCGTTTTCGCCACCGGCTTCGATGCCGGGCGCGGCGGGCTGATCGATATGAACATCACGGGGACGAACAGCCTATCACTTTCCCATGCGTGGGAAGACAGAGTACGCGCCTATCTGGGCATGGCAGTAGCGGGCTTTCCCAATATGCTGTTCGCATACGGGCCACTCAGCCCGTCGGGTTTCTCAAACGGCCCGACCAGCGCAGAGATACAGGGTGACTGGATCTGCGACTTTCTGGTCTGGATGCGGGAAAATGGTGTCGATCTTTTCGAAGCCGATCCGGCAGCTGAAACGGGCTGGACCGAAATGGTTGCCCAAGCAGGCGCGATGACACTCTTTCCCGAAGCGGATTCTTGGTACATGGGCGCAAACATCCCGGGCAAGAAGCGTCAACTGATCAATTTTCCAAGCGTGTCTGGCTATGTCGCACTCTGCGAAGATGTAGCGAACGAGGAGTATCGCGGCTTCGTGATCGACAAACCCACTAGCAAGGAACACTTAACGAAATGAACGTATTGTCCAAGATTGGAGATTTTCCCGACGACATCGACCCTGTCTGGGCCGGCGATGGTTCGCATCTGCCGGAATGGTTTGTGTCGGCCCTCAAGGTGCCGCGCGAAGAAGGTTATGTTGAGATCGACGGTGCCAGGACGCATTACTTTCGCTGGGGCGACCGGAAAAAGCCGAAAGTGCTTATGACACATGGCTTTCTCTCCCACGCCCGTTGCTTTGCCTTCATCGCTCCGTTTCTCGCGGAAGATTACGACGTGGTGGCGTTCGATCTCGCCGGCATGGGCGACACGGAGATGCGCGGGCAAGCCGATCCCGCGGCAAGGGGGCGCGAGTTTGATGAGATTGCCGAGGCACTCGATCTGTTTACAGATGGCCACAAACCCACCATCATCGCGCACAGTTTCGGCGCGGGCGCAGCGCTGACAGCCGTGACCCTGTCGCCCGATGCATTCTCCGGCGTCGTGATTTGCGATCTCATGGTCATGCGAGCCGAGCTCCTGGAGCAATACTGGAACCATCGCCGCTCCAGCCCGGGATCAGGTGATCCTGACAAGCCCAACCGGCCCTATGCGAGCTATGAAGAGGCGCGCAAAAGATACGTCCTTTCCCCGCCCCAGCCGGTCGGCGAGCCGTTCCTCCTAGATTACATGGCGTATCATTCAATGCGGCGCGACGGTGACGGTTGGACATGGAAGTTCTCACCTGAGGTATTCCGACGAAGCAATAAGTCCGACGAATGGCTCACAATCGGCCATCGACTCGTGAATGCGCCGGGCCGCAAGATCATCGTTCATGGCGGAAAGAGTCAGCTCTTTACCAGGGACTCGGCTGAATACATCCGCGAGCTGGGGGGCGGTGACATTCCGATAATCGCCGTACCTGAGGCGCGCCACCATTTGATGCTCGATCAGCCATTAGCTTTTTTAACTGCACTCAGAAGCATTCTCTCCCTTTGGGAGGAGCAGGCACACCCAAGGTGTGTGTGAAGGACAAGCGCGCCGAGATCCACGGGCGGATCACGGCGTACCAGGCTCAGATCGCGCAGGCGAAGCACGACCTGGCTCATATAAATGCGTCGATCCGGCTGTTCACCGACATCTGTGTGCGCCATCTTGAGGTCGATGGCGAACTCACAACCCGGGATCTCGCCGAGCGGGTGATGATCGAGCGCCGGCTTGACGCGACGGATGCCACGCTGCGCAATTCGGTCGTCTTCAAGATCGTCCAGGCCCTTCGCCATGCCGCCCGGCGCAAGCATGTCCGGATGGTGGAGAAGCGCAAGGGCATGTGCGTCTGGGCACCAGGCGATGCCGTCACGTTGCGGGTCGTTGCCAGTAGATGTTGGCATCCAATACCGGTTCGATCAGGACTCAAATCGCTTGCACCGGGAGAGCCGTCCATAGATATAGAAGTTGGCCGAGCTGACAACATGACGCCGGCACACGTCTGCGGTTGCCACGCCTCGTTCCTGTTCAGCCAGGATCGCGATGATCTGTTCCTTAGTGAATTTGCTTTTGCGCATTGTCTGTCTCCGTTGCGACAGACTCTCCATTCAAATGCGGGACCAAATGGATATCAGGTCACATTGTATGAATGCATACCATATGCAAGCAAATGGGCCGTCGGGAGGCCGATGAGGGGTCGGCAAAAGTCCGTTTGCTTGCATACAGTATGGACCCGTGCGGAAATTTCGTGTATTAGGGTTGGCAACAGCCGGTAGCACGAGTGCCTGCGGCTTGTCTGAGCGGTGGAATGTCAAACCAGTCGCCCTGACGAAGTGAGGAAAGTATCACATCGTCAGGAAGGCCTCCTCCTACATTCCGCAGTTTCGGTAGACTTGCTGGCTAGATTAATCTAGCCGGCACTTTTTTCCTGCTTTGAATATAGCGGTTGAATTTCGAGCTGCACAAAGCCAGAGTGAACTTTTGACACCATGGCTAGGTTTGGTTGGAATGCCCCAAGAGAAAATTCTGAGATTCGCTGACAATGATTTCTGGAGCGATGAGCGAGTTGAGCTGGCTTTTCTGATAAGCCGTGTTACGCGCGTGCTTCGGCGTCGATTTGATATGGATATGGCATCCTTGGAACTCACGCGGGCTCAATGGAGAGCGATGCTGTATGTTTTTCGGCTTTCTAACCCTACGCAAACCGAGTTAGCCGAGATATTGGAGCTGGGGCGAGCTTCTGTCGGGTCTCTGATAGACCAGTTGGAGCGAAGTGGATATGTATCCCGGGTCGCGGACAGCGATGATCGTCGTGTGTGGAGGGTTGTGCCTTCTAGATTGGCAGTCTCCCGGCAGTCCAAAATTGATCGGGCCGGAAGACGTGCGGCCGCTGAGTTATTTGCGGATTTCGACGAGAAAGATCTTAGAGATTTCCGTCGATGTCTTGAAAAGCTAATCCCAAGCGCGGAATGAGCGTGGTGAACGGTAATCATCCTATTTTTAAGCTGCCAGGTTCCTGAACTTTACGCAGAAAGTTTCAGTTCCATGGCGGGGTAATCCCGCCGATGCCCATGTCCGGGCGCTGATTGTTGTAAATCCAGAGCCACCGCGTAGCGTGTTCCTTGACCTTCTCGATCGTATTGAAGATGAACCGTCCTGGCCATTCCTGCCGAACGGTCCGATTTTAGCGCTCGACATAGGCATACTGCTGCGGCTTGCCAGGCTGGATGCAGAAGATGCCAATGCCGCGCTTTGCTGCCCAGGTCTGCAGCTTGCCACTGATATTTTTCGGCCCCGTTGTCCACGCGCATGCCCATCGGCTTTCCGAGCCCTTCAATGATTTGCTCAAGCATGCGAACGACACGGGCTGCAGGCAGGGAGAAGTCTACTTCGATACCAAGGCCTTCGCGGTAAAAGTCCTCGAGGACATTTAGCGTCCGGAAGGACCAGCCATCGCCGAGTTGGTCGGCCATGAAGTCCATCGACCACATTTCGTTCGGCCGCTCCAGAACCGCCAGGGGCCCGGAACTTCCCGAACCAGGCGTTTCCTCGGCTTGATCTACAAATTCAGCTCCAGTTCGCAAGGATATGCGCGTCTGTGAATCGCGATTTCTTCATTCTCGTCTCCGTCGATAATCAACGCCGGAGAAGTCCAGTTTTCAAGTCGCTTATTTTCAGGGATGACTACCTTTCCAGGTGAAGTCCGGCCCCTGATCGACCCGGATAGCTCAAGTTTTGAGCAGACCCGTTCGAGTGTTTCAGCGATATCGGCACCGGCGTACGTCCCTCGAAAGTCAATGGCTGGAACAAGTCTGGTGAAGGCATCGATGATGTTCAGGGTTCTGATCTTGCAACCGTCGTAGAGTGGGACGTGGACGAAACCTGTGCTCCATGCCTCGTTCGGTCGCGACAGCTGGCAACGCGCTTCCTGATGAGACGTCAAATCGTCGCGCCTTGGCCGTTTCGCTGGTAAACACGCACCCTTCCCGCGACAATGCAAAAAGACAAGATGCTTGCCGACGTCCGAGCCTTCACAAATATGGGTCAATGAGATTGCCTTGCATTGAGCCGACTGTCGCGCGTTCGGTCTAGCGCTTACATCTATTGCAAATTTGCATCACATTGCGACGATTTCTGGCAGTGGGCAAAATGAATATTCACATCACAGAAAAGTAATATAGCATACAGTACGCTATAAAAATAAGGAGGAAACCAGGTGCATTATTTTAACACGCTGTCTAAGACAACTGCTTCGGTATCTTTGGCGGCATTGCTGCTCGCCGCAGGTGCTCATGCACAAGTTGAAGTGGACGAGCAGGGTACTACATCGACAACCGAAAACGCAGAGACCACACGTCGTCTGGGCGCAATTACAGTTACGGCGCAAAAGCGCGAGCAAAGTCTGCAAGATGTGCCGATCGTTGTGACGGCTTTGTCCGGTGAACTTCTCAGTGATGCGGGCGTTAAGGATATTAAAGATCTGACGGTCGTTACGCCCGGCCTGCTTGTGACTTCGTCGTCAAAGCAAGCAAATACGACGGCGCGTATTCGCGGCATTGGCACGGTAGGAGACAATCCTGGCCTCGAAAGTTCCGTCGGCGTCGTTATCGATGGGGTTCCGCGCGCCAGGAATGGCGTTTCCTTTGGAGATCTCGGCGAAATCGAGCGAATCGAAGTGCTAAAAGGGCCGCAAGGCACCTTGTTTGGCAAGTCGACTTCTGCGGGCGTTATAAATATCATTACCAAGAAACCGTCTGACGAGCTTGAGTCTATCTTCGAGGTCGGGATCGGCAACGAAGGCTTCCTTCGCACCTCTGCAGAAGTTACCGGACCGCTTTCTGAAACAGTGAGCGGTCGCCTTTTTGGGGTCTATGAGGAGCGCGGCGGTCTTCTCGACGTAAAGACGGGCAATGGTCCGCGTACCGAAGACGAAACGAGTCAGTATGACTTCTACTCCTTCCGAGGCCAGCTTCTTTTTGAGCCTTCGGGCGACCTCGAAATCCTTCTCTCGGCTGACTATACTGACCGGGAAGAAGATTGTTGCATGGGTGACTATGTCTCGGTGGACCCGGCCAGAGGCCCGCTGGTTACGCTGTTGGCCGGCGGCGATGGTGCCTCTGCTTTCCCGATCGATCCGTTCGATCGCGTCGCCTTTGCGAACCGCGACGCCACGCAGACGACCGAAGACTGGGGCGTGTCAGCCAATATCAAGTGGCAGACCGGATTCGGTGAACTGACATCCATCACATCGTATCGCGACTGGGAAAATGGCTCGGGTCAAGATACCGATTTCAGCGCGGCTGATCTTTGGTATCGTGATGATGAAACTTCCGTGGATGCTTTTGCGACTTTCAGCCAGGAGTTGCGGTTCGCAGGTGCCACCGACAACATTGACTGGCAGGTGGGTGCCTTCTACGCAAATGAGACTCTCGACCGTTCAGATTTCATCCGTTACGGCAATGATTACTTTTTCTACTTTCAGCAATTGCTGCTCGGTGCGAGCGGTGGTGCGTTCAATCTCGCTGCGCTGCCCGGTAACATTTACACGGGTGAGGCCAATGCAACTGCGGACGTTTATGAACAATCTTCGGACACATACGCGATCTTTACGAACAATACGTTCAGCTTGACCGATCAGTTCGACCTGACCGTCGGCCTTCGTTATACGATCGATGAGAAGACGCTGGAATCCAATTTTGATGGCAATGCAGGTAGCTGTGCCACAGCCTTGACTGTATTTGGGGCTGCAGGTGGGTTGACCCCAACGCTTTGCTTGCCTTGGACGAACGACAACTTCGTCGGTGTGAGATCCACGCAGGATCGCTCTGACGACGATTTGTCAGGTACAGTGAAGGGGGCATATCGGGTCAATGAAAATCTGATGTCCTACGCGTCCTATTCGCGCGGTTACAAGGCCGGTGGTTTCAACCTTGACCGCAGCCAGTTTGGTCCCTCAGATCCCACGCCGTTTCAACCGAATCTGGACACCGGTTTCGATCCCGAAACTGTGGATGCGTATGAGGTCGGCTTCAAGACCAACAATGCGGCAAATAGCTTGTTCTTCAATGGTGCGATATTCTATCAGGAATATAGCGACTTTCAGCTCAACACGTTCACCGGTACGAGTTTCATCGTGACATCCGTTCCCGGTGTGATTTCCAAGGGCGCTGAGTTCGATATCCGATACCTGCCTGAACAGCTTGAAGGACTGACGCTTCAGGGCGGCCTCGTCTATGCGGAAACCCAGTATGACGATTTCGAAGCGGTAGACTTTTTTGCCCCCCCGCGTCTGCCGGGAAGCACGATTTCGTTCGCGCCCCGCTGGTCCGGAACGTTGGCCGCAACTTATGAGACCCCGTTTATCAGCGACTGGGATGCGAGATTCAATGTGTCGAGCCGATTCACTTCACGGTATAATACAGGGTCGAACCTCGATCCGCTCAAGGAAGTTGACGATTTGGTCGTGGTCAATGCGAGGATGGCATTCTATAGCGACAATTCACCGTTTGAGCTGGAGGTTTGGGCGCAGAACCTGTTTGACGAGGACTATTACGAGCTGGCTTTCGATACGCCCCTCCAGGGCAATGCTGCCACGCAAACAGCGCCTGGAACCGCTGTTGGAGCGTTCCTGTCGCCACCTCTGACCTTCGGAGCAACCGCCCGTCTTCGTTTCTGACGTTGATGTAAGCGTAACTGACCTTGAGGCGGCTAGGTAGGTTCGTTTAACATTTGAAAGTCAGCGAAATACCGTTAGGTGCTTCGCTGACTTTGCTTAAGACGATTCAGGTCGTCGTTCTGCCGCCGAATGCCGGAATTGTTCGCTGGTGTTCAGGGCCTTGTCTGCATTCATGGCGAATACCACTATGAATGCAGACAGTTCCGGGCTTATTGGTGCTGGGATAATTCTGTGAATGATATCCGTAATCGCAGATTGAGACAATGCGCCAGGTCAACTTGTGGGGTGGCGTCTAAAGGCGAACCAACATTCTCTTTGTGAGTGATTGTGTTGAAAAAGTCCCCAAAATCGAAAATCACTAATTTTGAACATTTCTCGAAGAATTTTGTTGAGCCGATACAGTGACTTATAGCTATCCGTATACGGTGTGAACTGCGATTTTTGACTTTTCAGCACAATCTGAGTGGAAAAAGAAGTTTTCGCAGCCCGTTTTGGGGTTACTTGAAAAGCGCGGATACCCAGACTTGATACTTGGCTCACGATCCGCGCTAGCAATTCCCGTCTTTTTCCAGTCGGTCGGGAGTTGGAGAGATCAGGTTCTCGCGGAGGGTTGAGAGCAAAGCCATGGCCGCCGATAGATCTCGGTCTTCTATGGAAGCAAAGACTTGCGTCGCAACGCGTTCGGCAGACTGCGCAAAGGCTTCCGCGCGCTGGCTGGCCAACTGGGTTGGCATGATCCGCCAGACGCGCCGGTCATGGGCATCACGCTCACGCGAGACATAGCCCGAGTTCTCGAGCTGGTCTATGAGTGCTCCAACTGATGGGCGCGCAATATCGAGCGCTTCTGCAAGTGCAGTCTGCGTCGGACCATCCATTTTCAGAACATAAACAAGTACATGCCATTGCGATCGTGTCAGACCAATGGCTTCCATTTCATGATCGAACGCTCCGCGCAAAAGGCGGGTGACCTCGCCAAGAAGGAAACTGAAATCAATCCTTGGATCCTCTTTGATATCTGTCCCGTGCGATCGTGTGGAAACCGCCATCGAATTCTCCGTTTACAAAAACAGTAAGGTAACTTAACAATAGGAAACTTACAAATATCTAAAGTGGAGACACATATTGAGCAACAGTGATGGGTATCTTCACGCAAATAGACTGAAACTGGCGCAGAGTTCGTTCGGTGATCCTGCCGCACCCCCGATAATTTTTGCGCATGGTGGAGGGCAAACCCGCCACGCCTGGAGGGGCGCAGCCAAAGCGCTCGCATTTGAAGGGTATCGCTCAATTGCGTTGGATCTTCGCGGACATGGTGAAAGCGATTGGGCCGCTGACGGAGATTATTCGCTCGAAGCCATAGCGAGAGACCTTATTGAAGTTGGTGAACGCGTGGCAGGTGGGGGCGGGCGGCCGCACATCGTCGGTGCTTCGCTTGGAGGACTTGCCGCCATCGTTGCTGCGGGCGTGCTGTCAAGAAATGCATTTGCGTCTGTTACACTCGTCGACATTGCGCCGAATATGGACGCCGCCGGTGTGGCCAAGGTTGTCGAGTTTATGGGCGCTCACATTGAAGAAGGCTTTGACTCGCTGGAGCAGGCCGCCGATGTGATTGCCACCTATTTACCGCATCGTCCCCGGCCGAAAGATATGGAAGGGCTGCGCAAGAATTTGCGGCAAGATAATGACGGTCGCTGGCGATGGCACTGGGACCCCGCCTTCATCACCGGCGTAATGCGGCGCTCTGCTATTGCCCGCACAGGTGATTTGGAGCAAGCGGTACGAGACATTCGCGTACCGCTTCATCTCATTCGTGGCCGCATGAGCGAGTTGGTTTCGGAAGACTCGGTCACGGCATTTCGATCACTGGCTCCGCAAGCTCACTTCACCGACGTTGCCGGAGCGCGACACATGGTGGCGGGAGACCGGAATGATGTGTTTACCGAAGCTGTTGCGTCCTTCCTGCGTCAGATACGAGAGGAAACCCCTGCATGAATGCCTCATCGCTTACTCTCGACCAGGTGCAGACTGCGCTTGATGCGGCTCCGTTTCACCGTTGGCTTGGACTCAACGCCGTAAGTCTGGACACCGGAACGATCATGCTGGAAATGCCTTGGCGGGACGAAGTTGTCTCCAATCCACGCACACAATCTGCGCACGGCGGTGTTCTCGCTGCGCTCATCGATCTGACGGGCTTTTATGCCTTGCTGGCCGCAGGAAATATGCCAATCGCGACCGCAGACTTGAGGGTTGATTTTCACAAGCCTGCAACACCTGGAACACTTATTGCGACGGGAAAGATTGTCCGTCTGGGCTCGACACTCTCAGTCGCCGAAGCCTCGGTTATGAACGCAGACGGAGCCCTGCTTTCGAGCGGACGCGGTGCTTATCAGATGCCAAGGCGTTCATGATGATCCGTCCGGTGATTGCGCTCTGCTTTATGCCTGTTCTGCTCCTGGGTTGCCGAGAGACGGAGCCTGAAGTCCAGGTTGCCGCGCCGGCAGACGATTTGATGTCTGAAGCCGAGACGGCGCTCGTTTTGGTTGAAACTGTATCCGCAGAAACGACCATGTTGGTCGAACCTCTGATAGCTTCTGGGACGATTGCTGCCAAACAGACCAGCGATATTGGCGCGTTGGCAGAAGGGGTCGTCGACCGAATCTTCGTGCGTGTCGGAGACCGCGTCAGTAAGGGCGATCTGCTTTTTCGCACGCGTCAAGTTGATTTTGAACGGAGGCTTGTCGAGGCTGAAGCTATGCAAGATGTTGCTGCGGCTGAAGTTGACCGCGCCCAAACGCTCGTGAACCGGTACGCGCCGCTCGCTCCCGAAGGTGTGGTTGCCGAGGTGGTCTTTGATGACGCCAAAACCGGACTATTAGTGGCGAAAGCCAATTTGCGTCTCAGGCAGACGGAAGTGGAAACCGCAAACCAAATGCTCACAGATACGATCGTGCGGGCGCCGTTTGATGGCTCCATAACAGCGCGGTATATTGATGAAGGCGTCTTCATGGCGAACAGATTTTCCGGAATGGGAAATTCTGCCGTGGTTCAAGTGCAAGAATGCAGGATCGCGGCAGGGATATTGTTTGCGCCTGAGGCTGAACTCACGCGTTTGCGGCTCGGCTTGACGGGTCGTCTTTTTGTCGATGGCCGGAGTGATCCGATAGAGTCAGAGATTGTTATTCTGAACGACCGCGTGGACCCAACGTCGCGCATGATTGAATTTCGCATGGCGTTCGTGAACCCTGATTGCGGTGTCAAGGCCGGGCAATCGGTGCGCGCAGAAGTGGATGTCGATCCGCGATCAGCCACAGTCCTGCCACGGTCAGCAGTCCATGGCACAGGCGATGCGCGCTACGTATACATCGCCGCAGACACTCAGGTGCACCGACGCCCTGTCAAAGTATCCGATATCGACGCGGATCGTGTTGAAATTATGGGTGGACTGACGGACGAAGACAAGGTGATCGTGACCGCGTCCGGGCCACTTTACGATGGTGCGAAGATTGAGCCTTCATCCTCATGATGTGGCTGGTTGATCTATCGATCCGTCGCGCCGTATTCGCCGTAATGATCATCGCATCATTAGTTGGTCTTGGCTATATGTCGATAGGGCGCCTGGGCGTTGACTTGTTCCCCGATGTAGAATTTCCTTATGTGAATGTGACGGCCGTGTTGGACGGCGCATCTCCGGAAACCATGGAGTCGGAAGTCACCGACATTCTGGAAGAGTATATCAATACAATCGATGGAATAGAGACGCTGCAATCCTTTTCGAGTGAAGGGCGCACGCAAATTCTAATCGAGTTCGATTTAAGTTCGGACGCCCGCGAAAAAGTTCAGGATGTGCGAGACAAGGTGCAGCTTGCCCTGGCAGAGTTGCCACCGGATATGGACCCGCCAATCGTGGACAAGGTCGACCCGGATGCGGCACCGATCATTTCCGTTATGATTGCAGGCGATATACCGATTGCTGAGCTGACGGCCTTTGCAGACGATGTCGCCAAGCAACGCCTTCAACGCCTCGATGGTGTGGGCGCTGTGAATTTGGTGGGAGGTCGTGAACGCGCCGTGCGCATCTGGCTCGACAATGAACGCCTGCGCGCCTTTGGTGTCACTGCCGACGATGTGAGTCAAGCAATACAAAGCGAGCACGCTGAGCTTCCCGGTGGGCGGCTGGAAACCGCTGCTGGCACGCGAGAATTTGGTGTCAAAACCGTCGCCGAAGTCACCCATGCAACCGGCTTCATGTATTTGCCTGTCGCGTACCGTGAAAACGGCGTCACAATCCGAATTTCCGACGTGGCACGCGTTGAGGATGGGCTTGAGGATGAGCGCTCTGCAGCGATGCTCAATGGCAGACGAGGTATCTCACTTGATATCAGGAAGCAGTCAGGTCGAAATACTGTGGAGGTCGCGCACAATGTGAAGGCCGCCACAGAAGAATTGCGTGAGCTTGCGCCCGCCGGTGTGACCATTATCGCGACACGAGACGTGTCGAAGTTCATTGAGAGTTCAATCGAGGATGTGGCCCATGACGTGGTGATCGCGATTGGGCTCGTTGTTGCAGTGACTTTTATTTTCCTCCTTAAAGTCAGAGCGACCATCATTGTTGCCATGGCGATCCCGACATCCCTCGTGGCGACTTTTTTTGGTTTTTACCTCCTCGGCTTCACAATCAATGTCCTGACCCTTCTGGCGCTCACGGTTGCGATTGGGTTGCTCGTTGATGACGCCATCGTTGTTGTCGAAGCGATCATGAAAGAACTTGAAAAGGGAAAGTCGCCTCATCAAGCTGCGCTGGACGGCACACGCAAAGTGGGACTTGCTGTATTTGCAGGCACTGCCGCCACGCTTGCTGTTTTTGTTCCGATTGCTTTCATGGATGGCATCGTCGGACGTTTCTTCTACCAATATGGACTGGCAATCGTACTTTCGGTGTCGGTCTCTTTGCTTGTTGCGTTGACACTTACGCCGATGCTTGCATCGCGCATCCTCGCATCGGGTCGCGTTTCGCCATTATTTCGACCTCTGGAAGCCTTTTGGGACAGCGTTGACCGGGCGTATGCGGGGCTCGTCAAGCTCGCGGTCCGATTGCGCATTATTGTCATTTTTATCGCGGTCGCCTCAGTTGTTGCCGGTGCCTGGTACGCCGCTCGCGTACCTTCAGGCTTCACGTCGCGCGCAGACAGAAGTGAGTTTCAGGGCTCAATTGAGCTGCCACTTGGCACTGGAATGGTTGTCGCGCTCGACGCAGCACAAAAGAGCGATGCTGAACTCCGCAAGATCGAAGATATTGAAGATGTGTTCATATCTGTCGGATCCGGCGCGCAAGCCGACATTCATGTCCTTGAGTTATACGCATCTTTGACCCCGAAACAGGCCCGCCAAACCGGTCAGTTCGAAATCATGGATAAAGCCCGCAAGGCCATCCGAATAGCATCGCCCGAGGCGGTCAAAATATCCGTTCTTGAAGTCCCGTGGGTCGGCGGGACGACGTCCGGCAGTTCGGATATCGACTTGTTGTTGAGAGGATCCGATCTCAACTCCCTTGCGCAATATGCCGATAGTCTTGTGCGCGAGATGCGCGCCAACCCCAATTTTGCCGATGTAAGAACAAGCTTTGAGAGCGGCCGTCCGGAAGCACAAATCCTGTTTGATCGACGGAGAGCCGGGGATCAGGGTATCTCCGCTCGTGCGCTGGCAGAGACAGCCCGAATTGCCCTTGGCGGACTTGATGCAGGCACTTTTGAAGCGGACGGAAAGCGTTATGACGTGCGGTTGCGGCTGGAGGAGTATCAGCGGGAAAGCGTGCAGGACTTTAGCCGAATACAAGTGCGCGGCGCTGATGGGCGCCTTGTTGATATCGGTGCCGTATCACGCGTTCAGTTCGCTTCCGGTCCTTCGCAAATCGATCGATCAGACCGAGCCCGGAAGATTTCAGTGCTGGCGAGTTCTGCAACAGGTGTTTCACTGGGGGAGGCGACAGACACGCTGCTGGAGCTACTTGAAGCCAACCCGCCGCCCGTAGAGGTTGCCTACTCGATGGGCGGCATGGCGGAACGTATGCAAGAAACTGCTGGCGCGATCGGGTTCGCATTGTTGCTCGCCTTGATTGCGCTCTACATGGTACTAGCCAGCCAGTTCAATTCCTTCGTTCAGCCGCTTGTGATCATGGTGACGGCACCCCTCAGTTTTTCGGGGGCATTCGCAGGGCTCTATTACTTTGGACTGGAGTCCTCCCTGTTCGCACAAATTGGTCTCATTGGATTGATGGGGATCGTCATGAAGAATGGCATTCTGCTCGTCGACCGGGCAAACCAGTTGATAGCGGAAGGCATGACAGAAAGAGACGCGATCCTTCAGGCGTGCCCTGAACGTCTGCGCCCCGTCCTCATGACAGCCTTGTCGGCAATTTTTGGCATGGTGCCCGTCGCATTGGCGACGTCTGATGGAGCGGAATGGCGGAACGCCCTCGGCGCACTCCTTATTGGTGGGTTGACCTCTTCAACGATCCTGACGCTAGTCGTAGTGCCTGCGGTTTTTATGATCCCCGGTGATGTTGTAAACTTTTACCGAGTGCTTAAGCGTCTAATCCTTTGGCCATTCAGGCGATCGAAACGTGGCGACGACGCTGCGCAGAATGTAGCTATTGCTCATTCCTGATAATCAAAATCGCTTTGTCGATGTCAGTTTGCTCGGTTTAAGCCGTTGCGCACGGATCCAGGCAATAGCGTCCGCATTGGTGGCGCAATGGTAAGCGTCTTGGATGGGTTTAAGGTCGGTCGGTGTCCGTCGGCAGGTATTTTGAGACAAATGGCTGCCTGACTTAAGGAGGGTCTGGCTCATCTGGTTTTCAGTTAAGCAGCAGATTTGGCGTGCTGCAAGCGCCTCAGTTTCATGGTCCTTATTTTGATCTTTTCCCTTTCAAGCAGGATGGTGTGGCCGCGCCCGGTATAGACGTCGGCAGGTGTGAGATTTTTCAGGCTCTCATGATAGCGCTGATGATTATAGTGGCCGACGAACGCGTCGATCTGAGCTTCAAGATCACCGGGCAGGAAGTAGTTCTCCAGCAGGATGCGGTTTTTCAACGTCTGGTGCCAGCGTTCGATCTTGCCCTGGGTCTGCGGATGATATGGCGCGCCGCGCGTGTGCTTCATACCTTTGTCGGCAAGATATTCGGCTAGGTCTCCAGAAATGTAAGACGGTCCGTTGTCTGACAGAAGACGTGGACGGTGAACGACATTTGCCTCATCGAGACCAGAGGCTTCCAGAGCAAGGTTAAGCGTGTCCTCAACATCTGATGTCGCCATGCCCGTACAGAGTTTCCAGGCGATGATGTAGCGCGAGAAGTCATCGAGCACGGTGGAGAGATAGAACCACCCCCAGCCGATCACCTTCAGATAGGTGAAGTCTGTCTGCCAGAGCTGGTTGGGTGCAGTCGTCTTGTCCTTGAATTCATTTGCCGCTTTCATCACGATGAACGCCGGACTGGTGATCAGGTCATGCGCCTTCAGAAGCCTGTAAACACTGGCTTCCGAGACGAAGTAGCGCTTCTCGTCGGTGAACGTCACCGCCAGCTCACGGGGCGACAGTTCGGGCTGGTCAAGGGCCATCTCAAGCACCTGGTCGCGGATATCTTCCGGGACACGGTTCCACACCCGCCCGGAGCCTCCGCGCCCGTCTTTGAGGGCTGCTTCACCGAACCGACGGTAGACACCATACCAGCGATAGAAGGTCGGGCGCGACACGCCGATCTGTTCCAGAGTCTTCTTCACTGGCTGGTGCGACCCTTCGACCAGGCGGATGATTTCAAGTTTTTCGGATGCGGGGTATCTCATTCGATATCCTCCCCATCCCCGATCACGCTTTTTTTCAGAATGCGGTTTTCAAGCGTCAGGTCGGCCACGACTTCCTTCAGGTCGCGCATTTCACGCTTCAAGCCAGTCACCTGGCCGGACGTCGCTTGACGCTCGGTGTCGCCCGAGAGCCGCTTCTTACCGGCTTCGAGGAACTCCTTCGACCAAGTGTAATACAGACCCTGGGCGATCCCCTCACGCCGGCACAGTTCGGCGATCGAATACTCTCCGCGCAGGCCTTCCAGCACAATGCGGATCTTCTCTTCGGCGGAGAACTTGCGCCGGGTCTGCCGCTTGATCTCTTTGACGTGTCGTTCAGCCGATCCTTCGGCCTTTGGTTTCTGTCTCATCGTCTTTCCCTTCCAAGAAAATGATGAGCCACAAACCCTCCTTTAGCAATTTACCCGATCTGTCTCATAGTCGCTGACGGGGGACACCGCTAGGCGGTAGGCGGTTTTCTTATTGATCCTGAGATAGTCAGCGACTTCATCAATGGTCATGATGTCGGTTGCCATGCGAAGTGCTTCCCCAAATCATCCTTTTTGAGATTTCTATGGAAATTTGCGGAACTTTCAAGTCGAACTGTATGAGTATTCAGATCTGTGCGCAGAGAGTATTGTGAGCAGAGCGTCGCGGTGTGTCATGGCTGGGCTCGTCTCATTGTCGCTTGCGCTGACTTTGGTCGACGGCAAATCTGAAGCGCTTGTACTTGGCATTCAGGTTATTGCACCTGACAGGAATCGGAATTGCCGTTCGCTACCTCTGCTTTCGGCATCAATCAGCCGAAGTATTCGGTTAAAGCTTAAAAGGCAAAGCTTAGCCGATCCTAGCTACTTAGACCCTTTTGGGGGAAGTTTTAGAAGCAGATCAGGTTCGATGCCTAGCGCTTCAGCGAGCTTGGCCACGACGTCAATTGTCGCGCTGTAGTTGCGCCGTTCAAGTAAGCTTACGTAAGTGCGGTCGACGTCTGCACGATGGGCCAGCTCTTCTTGAGAGAGGCCAGCGGCGCGTCTGTATTTCTTCAAGTTAATCGCGAAAATATCTCGAATGTCCATTTTCGAGACTGAAATGAATTGCAGAGTATATGACCACGGAGTATACTCTGAATTGAAATTTCAGATGGCTTTGTTCTGCGGCAAAAGCGACCAGGTTCGAAATTCAGCTGTCGCTTGTTGGAAAGACCCTCATGCAGGACCGAAAACCCAACCCCGACCTACAGCGCGCAGAAACGCCGCGCCCCCCAAGCCGCGCCAGCGATGCGCGAACCCCCGATCCCGCGCCCGCTTCCGAAGTCTCACTCCCGGACTCCAGCCCCATCCCGCTCACCCAGCTCTTCCGCTTCCAGTACGACCAGCTCCTGCGCTTCTGTGACATCCGCGTTGGCAACCATGCCGTCGCCGAGGACCTCGTCCAGGATGCGTTCCTGGCCACGAAGCGGGCCTATCCCGACAAGGGCGTGGACGAGTTGCGCCCGCTCCTCTTCACCACCTTGCGCAACCTCACGGTCAACTACCTGAAGTCCGGCGATTTCAAGCGCCAGTGCGCCTCAACCGAGATCGGCGATGTGGGTGACAGGCTGGCCTGCCAGCGCTCGGCAACACCGGAGAGACAGGTCATGGATGCACAGATCCTGGAACTGGCAGAACAGGTCATCGCGGCGATGAACCCCCGCAAACGGGAGGCGCTCAGGCTGCACCGATTTGAGTCCCTGACCTATGACGAGATCGCCGCCCACTTGTCAGTCTCGCGCTCTACGGTCAAAAAAGACATTGCGGACGCCGTTGCGGAGATTGCGGAGCGGCTGGCCCGCGCAGAGGGCCGGGACCTGGACCCGGCCCGGTAACAGGCAGGGTGATGACCAAGGACGAGACTGCGAGCCGCCTGAAAACTGCGGCGCACTGGTATGCCGAGCTGCGCGAGCCGGATGCGGATCACCGCACCTGGGACGCGTTCCGTGCCTGGGAAGGATCTGATCCCGCCAATCGCGCTGCCTTCCGGCAGGTCGAGGCGAGCCTCAGCCTGCTGGAACGCAGTTCTCTCGCGGCGCCGGGTGCAGGCAACGGATACGACTCAGGCGCTACCCAATCCGCCGCCCGCAAGCCAGGGCGCGTGCGCCTCTACTGGCTCACGGGGATTGCGGCGGTGATCGTGCTGGCACTGGTGTCTGTCGTCACTCTCAGCCCACCAGCGGCGCCTGCGGCCCAGGTCTATGCGACCGCGATTGGCGACACGCGCGATGTCACCCTGGAAGACGGCTCGGTCGTCACGCTCAACACCGACACCGAACTCGCGGTGACGTATTCAAGGAGCGAGCGGCGGATCCAGCTCGCCCACGGACAGGCGCTCTTTTCGGTCATGAAGGGGACGCGGCCCTTCATCGTGGCGGCTGGGAGCAGCGAGACACGCGCCCTCGGCACAAGATTCGAAGTCTATCGCGGGCCGGCCGATGTGTCCGTCACCTTGGTTGAAGGCTCGGTCAGCGTCCTGCCGGAGGCGGCAGGGCAGGGGAGCTCAGGGCCCAACCCTAACGAATAGAAGGCCGCAACCGTGCTGGTGCCCGGTGACCGCCTTGTCATGCGCGGCGGCGCAATCGCCTCGCTGACACAGGTGGACACAAACGAGTCGCTGGCCTGGCAGACAGGCATCCTGCAGTTCAGGGATGTCACGCTTGTCGAAGCGATTGCCGAGCTCAACCGGTATTCCGATACGAAAATCCGCGTTGATGATCCGGCTCTTGCCGCCGAACACCTCAGCGGCGCCTTCCCGGCCGGTGACCAGGAGATGTTTGCCGAAACGCTCAAACTCTTCCTACCCGTCGAAATCCGACGGCGGGGAAATGAGATCCTGGTCGAGCCGGCCGGGGGCGCCCCGCGATAGGTCCGGAGCCGCTTACGCCGGTGCGGGCTGGTACCAGGGCAGGGATTTCATAATAATAGCCCTCTGAAAAAGCCTCGGACTTTTCGGGGATTCTCAAATTTACGTCACTGCTTCGCCGAAGGGTATCTTCAGCAAGGGGGCAACGGTCCCGGCTATCGATGTGTACTTGATCATGCTTTGTTCCGAGGGCGAAATGACTATTCGGGCGGCTTGTCCGTGAACTCGCGACATTGCCTCAGCAATTCTTGCCGCTGAGGTGCCCGCCATTCGCACATGTGCTGAAAGCCGCCTCCATGGCACCATACATAGCTCAGACCTTAAGCGCGCGCTGCAGATGCTGGCCTTTTCCTTGATGACCGGCGCGTAGCTTTCTGCTGTCATACTGAGTCAATTTGGGAGGCGGTCTGCCAGGCTTTCACAGTCGCCCTGCGCCGACATCGCCTTCGCGACTTTTCGCAGAAAGCGGGTTGGTGCCGTGTGTATTACCGGGCGTGACAATCATGGGCGGGGGCGGGCGGGCAAGGTCCCGGAGCCGTGGTCAGCGCATCTGGGTACTGATCAAGCAGGACGCGTGTGACCCCGTTAGTCCAGCCGAACCCGTCCTGAAGCGGATACTCTCCGCCGCCACCGGGTCTTTGCTGCTCTATATCGTATTTCTCGAGCATTTTTCCGGTCTCGCGATAAACGCGGTCCACCGTGCCCAGCCAGCGAATGGCAATGCTTTCCGCCTGTGTGTGATGACCATAGCGGTCTAGCCCCGAGATTGCGATCCATTGAAGGGGGGCCCAGCCATTGGGGGCGTCCCATTGCTGGCCTGTTGTCAGGGCGGTTGTGCGCAAGCCTCCGGGTGCAAGCAGCACGGTTTCCGTCAGAAGGGCCATGTCGTCGGCCTGAGACTGGCTCGCCAGGCCTGTGAACAGGGGATAGAGCCCGGCTGCCGAAACGCTTCGAGTCATGCGGCCCGTCCGGCGATCCCAGTCACCAAACCTGTGGTCAGCGGCGCTCCAGAGAAAACGGTTGATCGCCAGTTTACGCTGCGCCGCCCGATGATCGAAATCACGAACACAGACGCGGTCGGCCAGGACGCGGCAGTGATCGGCGATGGTGCGCTCCAGTGTCCAGAGCAGACTGTTCAGATCGATCGGAACGATCTCGGTTGTGCGAATTGTGGCCAGATCCTGCGGATCATCAAGCCAGCGCGAGCTGAAATCCCAGCCGCTTTCTGCGCCTGATCGCAAGTCGCGATAGACCTCTGTCGCCGAGCGGGTCACAGCTTTCCGGGCTGTGGCAACATCTTCGGCCCAGGATTCGTCCCGGGGCGTATTGCGGGCATCCCAGTAGCGGTTGAGCAGGGCCCCATCCGGCATGCGCACCACATGTCTGCAGGCGCCCGTTGCTGCAACGCAGTCCGTTCCGCTCATCCAGAATGCGTATTCGTCACGCATGGCCTGCAGTTGCTGATGGCGGCTATCGGGATCCTTACGTTCCGAGAGCCCGATCATCAGAGCGAAAAACGGCGGTTGCGAACGGCTGAGATAGTAGGTTCGTGAACCATTGGGGATATGACCATGGGCGGCGATCAGTGCCTGGAAGTTCTCCAGCATGGACTCGACCAGGGGCTGCTCGCCGTCGGCCTTGAGGCCCAGCATCGTAAAATAGGTGTCCCAGTAATAGATCTCCCTGAAGCGTCCGCCCGGCACGATATAGGGCGATGGCATCGCCAAGGCTGATGAACCGGTGACGGGTTCGAGCGCGGCACGGGTCAACACCGGCCAGAGTGCACTGATGTGAGCCTTTAGCGGCAACCCTTCGATGACGGGCGGTGCGGCCGGCGTGGGGATCGCCTTCGGAAGGATGAAGCGGGCTTCGACGAATGCTCGCAGGGCCGCCTCGTCCCGCGGTTGTACCCGAGCATAATCAGCCATGATCTCCGCGACAGGCAGCCGAGGCGTCGCATCGACGAATGTCTTTCCGTCCGGGAATATTTTACCGCTCTGCACGGCTTCGAACAGGGGCCCATAGAGATCGGCGGGGGACGGTGCCCGCTCAGGAGGGGCCGGCAGCGTTGTTCTGTCGCCTATCCTGGCCTGAGCGGATTTTGGCGTCGATACATCTGGGTGCGCGAGATGACGATCGAAGAAGCCGGAGATCAGACCATACGCTTCTTGCGATTCCGGCAGTTCCGGCCAGACGAAGAAGGCATGTCCCAGCCCGTCGAACAGGAACAGTTCGGACTCTCCCCCGACCGCCGCCAGGCGACGATGCATGGTCGTCAACGCCGATGCAGCAAAATCGCGCCCTCCCGCCAGCAACAAGGTCGGCGGAAATTTCGCGATGACGGCCTTGTCCGTCGCCGGATAGGCCTCGGGATCATCCAGCGCCACACGCGCCATATAGGGGTTGGGAACTCCGATTGTATCGGCCGCAGACGGCGGGGGAGGGGTGCCGCCCGTCATTGCCGGGCCAAGAAAGAGACTGTCGCCGCCATAGCCTGAGCCGGTGCCGCAGAACGTGCCGATGGCGCCGGGGGTCGGGAGGTCGTGGGTCTGGAACCAGGCCGTGGCCTGGGCGACCACGACACCTCCGGCTGAACAGCCGTACAGACCGATATTCTCCGCAGGGTAGGTTTTGAGCAGTTCACGATATACTGAAGCCACATCTTCGGATGCAGCGGGATAGCGGTGCTCTGGGGCGAGACGGTAATCGACCGTTACAACCTTGATGCGACCGACAGACGCGATGGGTATAGCCTCGACCAGTGCGCCGCTGCCGGACCCCCACATCCAGGCGCCACCATGAACATTGATCAGGACAGTATTGGCATTGCGCTCGGACACGCCCTCATCCGGCATGACGACATCGACCGGTACACCGCCCATCATCCTGCGCTCTTCGCGCGTGGCATAGAGGGCGCGCATTTCAGCCAGGCGTTCGTCATTATAGCGCCCAAAATGTTCGCGTGCCCTGACAATATTATCTCCGAAATCAAAGGGTGGCTCGCGCATCAGCCGACCGGCCAGGGCGCGGGCTTCGGGGCTGGCAAAGTTGGAATAGGGCAGGACGATTGGGGGAAGATGCGCCGTTGACGGATCCTCTATTGTTACCGCCGATGGCGTCTGCGCGAAGGTCGGGGCTTCAGTCAGGCTCAGCCATGCCAGGAATACGGCCAGAGCGGGAAAGGTGCATTTCGTCATGACTGGAGACATCTCCTTCATCGGGACAAGTCGGAGCGGGCGATCCCGGCCAGGATCTGCGCGCTCGGTTTGATCGTGCGTGCGAAACTCGTGCGGTCGACCGCCACCAAGCCAAACTTTGGACCATAGCCGGCAAACCATTCGAAATTATCAAGCAGCGACCAATGCAGATAGCCAATAACTGGTACGCCGTCGCTGCGGGCTTCAATGACAGACGCCGTGGCGCCGGCAATGAAGCGGGCGCGCTGGCTATCATCTTCTGTCGCCAGTCCGTTTTCCGTGACGAGAATGGGAATCCCGGTCTGCGCGTAGGCGTATCGGATCGAAGCCCCAATCGCTTCTGGATAAAATTCATCTCCGGTCTGAGTCATTTCGGCGCCCTCGGGGACAGGCAGGGGACCGTCCGGTCCAATCAGACTTCGACTATAGGTCTGGACGCCAAGAAAGTCGTCATCCCGGGCAAGCGCGAAGAATGGAGCATAGACCTTTGCCCGCTTGTCCTCCAGAAGGCTGTTCGCGCCTGAGCCCTGATCATCGGGGATCGCCAGGGTCATGCCAACCGGAAGATCAGGCCGTAGTGCCTTGATCGCTTTCCGCGCCAACCTGTGGGCCTCCAGCACCGGCGCGACCATGCGCGCGGCGTCGCCCGTATTCAACAATGAGAAGCGATCAGATCCGCTGGCTCTCGCAGCCGCCAACAGCATGTCGGCCATCGTTTTGCGGGTCGCCGGATCCGGCGTCCGGCCCCATTCACCCAGAAGCTGAAGGTTAGGCTCATTGAAGGTGACGACATGGCTGACGCCGTCGCCCAGATGCCGGATAACCCGCTCGCAATGGCGCGCGAAGGCCGCTGGCGCATCGTGATGCAGCCAGCCACCCTTTGCCGCAAACCAGCGTGGCGAGGTGAAGTGACTCAGGGTGAGGATCGGTGCCAGGCCCGCTTCACGGCAGGCCACGACCATGCGGCGATAGTGTTCCAGCGCCGAAAGGGATACCTGGCGCTCAGCCGGTTCCACCCGTGACCATTCGATGGAGAAACGATAGGCATTCAGGTTGAGCGACCGGGCGATCCCGATGTCCTCATGCCAGCGCTCGAAGCTGTCGCAGGCATCACCGGAGGGTTCACTGAACAAGGTCGGCTTGACCTGTTCCAGCAGCCAGATGTCGCTGGCAACATTGTTACCCTCGATCTGATGGCCAGCGGTGGCCGCGCCCCACAAAAATGGCACTGAGCTTTCGTCTGGCATCGTGACCGCGGCAGACTGCGCAAGGGCCTGTGGTCGTGAGGCGAGCGTAGCTGCAACAAGGCCAGCGCTCAGGAAATTGCGGCGGTTCAGGGAGGTTGGGATCATGAGACTTCCTGCTTGTCCTTCATAAGCGCCGCAGGCTTTGAGACACTCTGTTTTGATGTCGAACCGGACCTGGGCCTTGCCGCCCTCATTCTACGGCGCAGGCGTCCAGCACTGGATTTTCGAAACGAAGCGCCATCCGCTCAAGGCGCCGGAGCTGGATTTGGATCTGGCAAGACGGGAGTTGGCCGCTGACCTGTTGTGGTCCACGTCTGGAGTGCATCGAACGCGGCCTCCAGTTGGGCCGGGGTGAAGCCGCAATGGGCCAGGCCATCGAGACCGGTGCCCGCCAGAGGCATGTTGATCTCCGGTACAGTCAGGGCCAGAAGATGGTCGGCGTTGCTGGCGCCCTCGGTCTTCCGGATCAATCCTTCGAACTGGCTGAAGGGAACCAGGGAGTCGATGCGATTATGGATCGCGACAAGGGGAACGCTGAACCGCCCGGTCGATCGGTACCAGCGGTCCGCATAAGCCACAGCAGCCGGGTCGGCACTGACCCGTCCAATGTCCCGGTTGAGGTTTGCAACCTCTTCGTCCGACAACAGATGGCTGGCATATACCCTGTCCGAATTATCATAGATGCTGCCGCCGAAAGTGGCGTTCATGTCGTCCATGCCCAGTGACACGGTCATGATTGGCACGATCAGCGAAGCGGGCTCAGCCGAAACGCCTGCAATCGAGGCGATCTTCTCAATGATCTGCGCCTCATGGCCGCCCGGCTTGTCTCTGGCGGCCTTGAAAAGGGCGGCAATGGGATCGGCGATCCGCTTCATCTGCCAGATGCGGAACGGATCCTTCAGAAATCCCGTGGCATCAGGCGCGATAGGAGACAGGGCTGAGCGATTGAGGTCCAACTCACCCGGCAACGCGTACTTTGTCCCGTCGGTATAGTAGTTATACAGCGCTCTCAGATCAATCAGCAGCCCGATCTCATCGGTCCAGTTGTCAACGAGCCCGCAACCGGACAAGGCTCCCTTGAAAGCCGCCGGTTCGGTTTCGATGATCGCCATGACGATATTGCCGCCCATCGAACCGCCCGCCAGATAAGCGTCTTTCACGCCCATGCGGCCCAGGAAGTCACGCAGGCGCAAGGTGTTTTCGACCGCGGTTTCCACGCCGACCCCGGCCTTGTCGTAATCGCTGTGGGCAACAGCAAACCCTTGAGCATAGGCCGCTTTCATCAATCCACCCGACGGATCCTTGTCAGCAGGATCTTCCGATACGGCGATCGGGCTTCCCGGTACCGAATACCCATGAGCGTAGACCAGGGCATGGCCATTCCAGTTCGCTGGAACGGCCATGGCGAAATGATCGCCCTCCAGCCTGGCGTTGAGGATAAAGCCAAGGTCGTCTCTCGCCTTGACCCTGACGTCAGTCGCCCGCTGAGCGGCAGCCCGTTCGGCGAAGGCCGCCTGGGCCGGCAACAGGCTGTCATGCGCGGGTGTGCTGCAGCCGCTGACTGACAGGATGACAACGCAGGCCACGGCGGCGAAGGCCCCAACCCTGCGTCCCGAGTACGGCTTCATCGACATCTGACCCCCCTTACCAGCTATAGCGCAGGCTGACGCCGTACATGCGCGGATCCCCGAAGGCAGCTCCGACCAGGCCGGTTGTGTTATATGTGGCGTTCGATGTGACCCGGTATTCTTCGTCGGTCATATTCGTACCGTAGACGGATAAGGTGACATCCGATCCGGCTATGCTCTCCCAGTCGAGACGCATGTTCAGGAGGCCATAGGCAGGAATGACTCCAAACGGCTGCAGGTCGGAAGCGACCTGCTGATCATCCTGCCAGGCATAGGACGCCCGAACACTGACATCCCCGATAGCCGGCGGGACCGGCAGATACAACTTGGCGTCGAGGCTGTACTTGTTTTGAGGGACATACTGAAATGGGAAGCCGCTACGGTCCACGCCCAGCCCGTCAATATATGTATCGTATGTGGCATCATTGTAGGAATAGGTCGCGGTGAGTACAAGCGGCGTAACAGGCTGCAGGATGCCTTCGAACTCGAACCCTTTCACTGTGGCTTCGGCGGCGTTGGTGATCAACTGGGTATTGAAGCCCCCGATCAATGCATAGTCGCTGCGCTGGATGTCTTCGTACTTCATGTAGAAGGCCGAGATGTTGGTGCGGGCATTGATTCCTGAGGCCGACCAGTCATGTTTCAAGCCAATCTCGCCATCAGTGACTGTCTCGGGCCGGACACGGAACAGGGGACTGGTCGCGCTGACTAGTAGCACCGAGGGATTGATGCCGCCGCTCTTGTAGCCATGCCGGCTAACCCCGTAAATCAGCGTTTCAGGCGTGGCTTGCCAGTCCAGCCCCACTTGCCATGTGTCACCATCGCTCTTGCCGTCGAATGACCTGCTGCAATCGGGGAAGACGAAGCCGGGATTGGTGCCGCAGGCGTTGCCGAGTTCGGGGATGTATATGCTGATATCGCCGCCGAACTCGTCCCATGTATAGCGGTAGCCAGCATTGGCAGTCACTGTGTCCGTTAAGGCATAGCTGAACTGGCCATAGACGGCCTTGGAACGATCATTGGCGTGGGCGCTATCCTGCAGCAGGGTGATTGCTCCGAGATTGGTGCGCTGGACAAAGGTCAGCGGAGATCCCGACGAGGTGTCGGAGTAGAAGATGCCGGTCTGGAAGGTCAGGCCACCGAAATCCAGCCGGGCTTGCAGTTCTTCAGTCAAGGTCTCGCTGTCGACATTCCATTTTCCGGGAATGGCGCCGTTCAGATCGTTGATGACCAGGATGGAGGCGTCTCCGTCCAGGGCAAAGTCTCCCCTGTTCCGCGTGTAGCTGACAATGTTCTTCAGGGTGATGTTGTCACTCAGCTCGAAAGTCGTGTTGTTCAGCGCCAGAAGTGTCCGGCTGAGGTTCTTCGTATTGGCGCTGAGTGCGATCCGGTCGTTTCCACGCGCCTGCTGGGCCGTCAGCAGCGGGTTCAGCAGTGGCGCGGCAGGCCCCAACGGATTGACCGCCAGAAGGACCGTGCCGGGACCGTTTTCATCAATATCGACATAGTTGACTGCCGTGTAACTGCTGACCCGCTCGTTCGGTTCAAACAACAGGCCTGCGCGCAGGCTGAAATTGTTGCGGTTATTGTAGTCGCGACCGGTGTTGATGTCCGTTACAAAGCCGTCGCGCTGATCGAATTGCCCTGCCAGGCGCAAAGACAGGCTGTCGCTGAGTGGCAGGGTGGCCGCGGCGCGACCGCCGCGGCGATCAAAGTTACCGATCGTGCCCTCGACATAGCCCTCGGGCTCGAAACCAGGCTTGACCGGGTCCAGCAGTACAGCTCCGCCTGTGGTGTTGCGACCAAACAATGTGCCCTGTGGACCCTTGAGCACCTGGACGGATTGCATATCAAACAGCAAGCCAGGGCCACTCGCCGTGGAAGGCACTTCCGAGAAATAGGCAACCACGCCTGGGCCGCCGCCGGTCCCCAGGCTGCCAATCCCGCCAATTCCGCGGATCGTGTAATTCTCCTGGTTGCGGTTGGTGTTGCCCACGACGCTGAGCGACGGTGTGAAATTCTGAAGGTCGGTGCCGCTCTCAATGCCGCGCTGGCGCAGGCCTTCCTGGCTGAAGGCCGTAACTGCGACAGGGACATTCTGAATGTTCTCTTCGGTGCGGCGTGCCGTGACGACGACTTCATCCAGCGTCATCGTGTCTGGCTCAGTTTGCTGACCTGTCGTTTGGGCCAAGGCGGATCCTGCAGCGCATGTCAGAGCGAGCGCACTTGCACCCATGATAATGGTTATCCGCATCTGCGGTGTTCTCCCTGTGAACGGCCGACTTGGTGTCGGCTCATTGGTGTCCTCTATCGGACGGGAGGATTTAAATCCGGGCAGTCTCCAGTTGTCAATAAACTTTATTGACGAATAAATAAAGAAGTGAGAGAAGCTATTTGCGTCAACGAGATGCCTGTATAAAGCTCACTGTCACGTCCTAGCCATGAGGTCCGATGATTGCCACGCCATGAGTAACACTGATGTCCCCCGTTTGCGTCCGGCGACCAAGCGGCCACCCCGTCGCGCTCAGTCAGAGCGCCGCGAGCAGGCCACCAACACCATTCTTGATGCAGCGGAAAAACTCTTCGCGCTGCATGGACGGGACGGGGTGACGCTCAAGGCGATTGCAACGGCGGCGCGCGTCGATGCCCCCCTCATCCACTACTATTTTGGCGACAAGGACCGGGTTTTTCGTGCCGTGTTCGCCCGGCGCGCCGGCGAGGTCAACGCAGCGCGTATCGCGGCAATGGACGCCTATGAAGAGCGCGTCGGCGATGCAAAGGATATCGAAAGCGTTCTCGATGTCTTCCTGCGCCCCATCTATGAAATGGTAATCGAAAAAGGAGAAGGTTGGGTCTATTTTGCAGCCATTGTCGGCCATGCCAACGCGTCGCATTTTGGCGGCAAAGATGTAATGGCCGAGAACTTCGACCCTATTGTCCATCGTTTTATCAGTATGCTGAAGGAGCTGGCGCCTAGCGCGCCGCCTGAGCGCATCTACTGGTATTTCGACCTGGTTTCCTCCAGCTTGACGCACGGCCTGGCGCAGACGGGGCGGATTGACGATGTGTCGGGTGGACTTTGCAAATCATCCGATCTGGCAAGTGTCCTGGAAACGATGATCGCCGTCTTCAGTGAAGGCTTCAAATCAGTCGATCGCTAACAATATCTACAAAGCACCCGCGCGATCCCCTTGCGCCGACACAGCTAGGGGGATCGAGTACTCGTCGCGAAGCCCTTCCGCCCCACGCGGACCTTCTCTTCGGCCGAGAATTTACGCCGGGTCTTACGGCGTGTCTTTTTCACATATATCTCGGCCAATCCCTCCGGCCCGGATTTTTGGCTCATCTTGGCTCCCTTGGCGGGCAACGATGTGCCAGAACCCCTCCTTCAGCAGTTTAACCGATCTGTCTCATGGTCGCTGATGGGGAACAATCGTCAGAGACTGACTGAGGTTTAAAAAGGCCACGCGCGCCTGACCCCTCTGGCCGCAAGGCCAGTGGGAAGCAAAGCGCGGCCCCCGCCGGCGAGCCCCCGCAGCGCGCGGCCTCCCGAACGGGAGG
>JGI24519J20070_1000050_pt1 | contig 52396 bp, 53 predicted proteins | sample LinPmetageLP43_FD_20070 | JGI IMG/M metagenome (IMG submission 20070) | reverse complement strand
GTTCATGCCGCCTTACTATGAGGAGGTGGCAGCATGAACGCTGCTGCCTTGAAACCGCCGGGCTAGTAAATCTGGTGGACCACTACTGAGGGGCAGGCCAGCTTGGCATCCTGACTGAGATCAAGCGTGTTACGGTTCTGCATTTCGCGGACCGAAACTATGTGACGTCCGGGCGCAGGCGTTCACTTTTCCTTATGATGTCGGGCCAGGGGCGCAGACCCGGCATTGATCTGACCGGATGTCAGTATCGATGCCCGCGTGTGAACCCCGCGCAATTTGAACGAAGCACAGCATCCGACAGGCTCGCGTCAAGCGATTGGGGGAGGGGCATGAGCGCCGCTCGAAATCCGGGCTCATCTGTTACGGTGAATTCCAGAGGCAAATCTCGGGGGCGAACATGCACGCACGAAAGCACTGTCGAGGGAATCCCTGGTTCGAATCTGCCTTAGTGAAGTTAAAAAAGGAGGTGCCGGAAATTCCTACAAAACGACCTACAAAACGACCTACAATTGGAAGGCGACAAGCATTTAAGGCGTTGAAATAAAACAATAAAAAAAATTGCAGGGAGCGCTTCGCCCGCTCCAAAATACTCAGGCAAATACAGTAGGTTACAAGGCGCCCCTAACGGGGCGTTTTTGCCAAGTAGTTGCGCGTAATTTATTCGGGGGCCTTTGGTATGGGAGCGTCAAAGACCGACATATCAAATCGGCGGGGTTCGTCGCTGCTGAATGCCCTGAACCACCAGACTCGACCGCTATTTTCTGCCCGGCACTGGAGCTTACTTTCACGGTGACGTAGCCACCGCTGAATGCTCTCAAGATTGTCTTGTTGAAAAAACGCCCTGAACTTTCTCAAATCATCACGAGCCGCGTCGACTATCTGAGTCGCACGGAGCACAGCAGAAAGCAGTTCCGGCAACTTGCCGCTTTCCTGTGTGGCGAGCACACCCTCCAGAACCTCTGTCTCACTGCTACCGAAACCGTTCAGTAGTTTGATGTTGTCTCGAAGTTGATCGTGCAGGTGGTATTCGCTGCGAACTGCCGTTTCGCCAGTAATCCTCTCAAAGTTCTCCCATGATGCACGAGGGAAAGCGGAGCCGTCAGCTAATTTAACCTGCTCCATAGTTTCTATTTGAAGCCAACCGCCGTTTTCCACTATGGCGTGCCTCAAAGCCTTACGGAAGGTGGGCAGGCGCTTCAGCTGTTTGTGGGCTGGTGCATATCGCTCAGCAATTTCGAACAGTAGCTTGGCGTCAGCTGCGACACCAGGAATACGCGAGGCATGCTCGAAAAAATACTCCTGGGCGCGCCTTTCGTCTTGTTCTCGGTGGAAGATTCGTCTCGCATCTTCAAATCGACCTTCATAGTGTTTGGCAGCGCAGATGCTCCCTACAAAATAGATGTGCCCATTGTCACAGAGGATCGCATACCCGCAATTCTTGAATTGAGGGGCGGGGCCGCAAAGGTTGCAAGACAGGAAGCAGTCCGTGGGACTGTCAGGATCTATCGAGAGGCGCTGGCGCATCGCGGGTAATACGGTCACGTCCTTGTAGAGGATGGTGAAGCCCCGGTCTTTTGGCGGCTTTGCAGAATGTGCAACGCCAGAGAAGTCTTCAGGAAACGGACTGCTCTTGAGGTGAGCTTCGAATCGTTGTCTTACGTGTCCAGCAGGCACTCCGTACCATTCGCCTAGCTGACTTACATCGGTGGGCAATGCCCGCACCTCCATATCTTTACCGCTGGTAAGGATACGCGCGTCGAGCGGTTTCATCAAAATGAATAAATTGTAATAATCGCCTATCTTGTGGCGGCCGCCTGCAATCCACACTTCCTATAGTGGTTTACGCTACGGGAAGCCATCATACCTGATTCTCCAAATCTGGAAAACCCTGGCGAAATGCCGGACGGTGAGGATTGGCACAAATGGGCGCGTGGCGCATTGCAAGTCGCCGGAGTCATACCCTTTGCGGGTGGAGTATTTTCAGCAGCAGCGGGCGCGTGGTCAGAGCGCGAGCAAGAGCGGATCAATAAATTCATTCACGCCTATTTGGCGATGATGCGAGAACAATTACGCGAGCAAGATCGGACGTTCGCCGAAATTGTTGAACGGGTAGACCTTCAGGACGAGAAAATTGAAGAACGGGTCAGTTCAGCGGAGTTTCAGGCGCTCATTCGGAAAGCCTTCCGAAATTGGTCAGGCGCGGAAAGCGAACGTAAACGCGAGTTGGTACGCAACATCTTGTGCAACGCCTCTTCATCCGACCTCGCATCGTTTGATGTTCTCAATCTCTTCTTGGATTGGCTCCATAAATATTCGGAGCTCCACTTTGCGGTAATGGCTGACATTGCAAATAACGCTGGCAGCACACGCGGTGAAATCTGGGCCCGCATCGGCAAAGGGCGCTCACGCGAAGACTCGGCAGACGCCGACTTGTTCAAGCTGTTCTTTCACGACCTGACTACTGGTTACGTTATTCGACAGCATCGTGATGTCGACGCCTTAGGAAACTTCATTCCGAAAGAAAAGCGGAAGCCGGTGAAGGGGGCGGGTCGCCAATATGTATCCGCCTTCGATGATCAGCAGACATATGAACTCACGGCCCTCGGACGTCAGTTCGTTCACTACGCAATGACCGAGGTTCCAGTCAAAATTAGCTACCAAGAGGGTGATGAACATGAGGGTCAGTAGGTACCGAGACGAAGAACTTCTTTTTTCCAAGTACCAATGGAATGATGTTGTTCGCACGAACGAAGAGGCAATCAAAAAGCAAGCGGCAAAAATGAGCCTTGTCGATTTTGAAGAGGATGTAGAAAGCCTTGCTGTTAAGCTTGCGAAGGAGTACACGCCTGAAGCCCCTACACTGCGTCACGATGATATCTCCGTTGAGCGAAAAGAAGTTGAGGTTGAGCGACAACGAGACGGTTATCGCAGCGATCCATTTTTTGAAGGTGGCTCATCAACGGTCACGAAAAACGCGGTTGAAGTAACTGTGCCAGTAGAGGGCGATACCGGGTTTTTTCGAGTTCGCCCGTCCAAGTATAATATGAATCCGCCGCGCGCCGTGATTGGCAAGAATGACATAAAGTTTTTGCTCATATTGGAGGCAGAAGACCCTGCCGCAGTTAGAACGCAGATTGATTCTAAGCTTAAGAGTATTGAAGGTTTTCTCAACTGGCAGCGTGAGGATGCGGAAGGGCTTTCGCAAAGCATGCTGACGCTGGCAAATCGCGAGTTGGAATACCGGCGATCCCAACTCGGAGCTGCTGACGATCTCGTGAACAACCTCGGTTACAAAGTGAAAAAGCCCGGCTCTTAGTGGCGGCTTGCTTCATTATCAGTCTGATCCGGAATTAGTGACTTTCAAGCCCGCGCCAGCGTCCTGCGCAACGCGAAGGCAGCCAGCTCTTGGTTCCAGCGCTGGGAGTTGTGGCCTACCGCGCGGGGAGTCTGCATCTCAGGCCGTACCTGGCTCCATCTGAAGCCATCCGTGGTCACGCCCAGCCACTCTCCCTCGGACGTCTCGGCCCAGCCCACGAGAACGCACACCGCGCGCAAAATTGCGCCGAATATGCGGGTTGCTGCGCGTATCTCCGGCGGGGCAGGGTGCTTGTGCAGCATCAGGCAGCGCACGGCGAGGTCCTTGTTGCCGGGCGACCTCTTCAATCTTATCGCGCCTTTCTACATGTTTCAAATCGACCACGCGGCTTCCTCCAGGAATCTGGAGCCACTGCTCGACAGCTGGAGCGTTTTCCTTGGTGTGTTGAATGTCGAAGCCGCCCAAGGGCGGACCTGTGGCGTCTTGCGGGAAATACTCTATGGCCCACCGAATCCCGCCGAACTCTACGACAGGATGCCTGGCATGATCTGGAACCAGGTCCTTAATCCCCTCTGTTGGCTTGGGCTCCTGGCAGATTGCAAGACCGATGAGCATCAGCATCTTGTCGATCGTCAAAATGTGACGACCGGGCTCTGGGCACGGGAGTTCTGGTTCTCTTTCGGCGATGGGCCTGGGTCACTGACCCGGCAATGATTGCGTAGTAGGCGCTTTACGACAGATCCTGGACTTGTCGCCAAATAGTGTTTTTTCTCGACAGGTTCACCGGAATCTTGTCAACTTCAATGAGGCCACATGTGTTCATTATTCATTTCGCCTACGGAGCGATCTAGCCGGTTTTGATGACGGTACAGTTATCCACAGAATTTTTAATGCATTGAAAACTAAAATAATATTGGGATCTTTCATCATTGAGTGGGAGTAGGCCTCTCGCGGGGGCAGTCTGGTATTTTCTCCTACTCTCATCCTATGTGAGGGTAAAACGGGAGAGACTATATGGAACAGGCTCAGGATTTCCTGGACGAGAGCAAGGCGCTGCATGCGCTGATCGCACCGCTGGATGATGCCGCGTTCGGGCAGGCGACGGCGTTCAAGGGCTGGACGATCAATGATGTGCTGCGCCACCTCCACTACTGGAACTGGATGGCCTGGCTGCAGCTGAATGACGAAGCGCTGCTGGTGGCCCAGATGAAGGAGATTGCGCGCGCTGGCGGCATGCGGCCTGTGGAGACGGCGCATGTGGATGGCGCGGCGGGGCAGGCGCTGGTCGCGCTCTGGAGGGCTCAGGCCGAGAGGACCGCCGACGTATTCGCGATGGCCGATCCAAAGGCGCGCCTGAAATGGGCGGGGCCGGACATGAGCGCGCGCTCGTCGATCACAGCGCGGCTTATGGAAACCTGGGCGCACGGGCAGGAAGTGTATGACCAGCTGGGCGTCGTGCGTGAGAACGCAGATCGTATCCGTAATATCGTCGTGCTGGGCATCAATACATTTGGCTGGACGTTCCGAAACCGCAAGCTGGATGTGCCGGAGCCCATGCCGTTTGTGTCGCTGACGGCGCCATCTGGCGAAGTATGGACCTACGGCGAGCCGAACGCGGCAGAGCGTATCGAGGGGCGCGCCGACGAGTTTGCCCAAGTGGTGACGCAGACGCGCAATATCGATGATACGCAGCTGAAGGTGACGGGACCAGTCGCCACGCAATGGATGGGCTTTGCGCAGTGCTTTGCGGGCTCGCCAGAGAACCCTCCTGCACCGGGCGTGCGCCACACGATGACGCCGCAGCAGTAGACAAACGCGGCGCTGCCTGCCAGCACAGCGGACAAGGCAAGAAACCAAGGGACCTGAAAGACATGTCGATCCTCCTTCTCGAAAAACGCGGCCCAATTGCCGTTCTGACGCTTAACCGCCCGGACATGATGAATGCGCTGGGGCAGGCGGGCGATGGCCCGGCTGTTGCCGCCGTATGTGCGGAAGTCGTGGCGGATGCCTCGATCCGCTGCGCCGTGCTGACAGGCGCAGGCCGCGCGTTTTCGGCTGGGGGTGATGTGAAGGCAATGAAGGAACGGTCCGGCGCGTTTGGCGGCTCTCCCTATGACGTGCGTAGCGGGTATCGCGATAATATCCACGTGATCGTGAAGTCGCTCTACAATATGGAAGTGCCGCTGATTTCGGCCATCAACGGGCCTGCCATCGGCCTTGGCTGTGACGTGGCGTGTATGGCGGATATCCGTATTGCGGCTGACCATGCGAAGCTAGGCGTAACGTTCCTGAAGCTGGGCCTGATTCCGGGTGATGGCGGTGCCTGGCTGTTGCCGCGCCTGATCGGCGCGTCGCGCGCGGCGCAGTTGCTGTTCACCGGCGACGTGATCGACGCGGCGACGGCGAAGGAATGGGGTCTCGTGTCCGAAATCTATCCGGCAGACCAGCTGATGGATGAGGCAATGAAACTGGCCGAGCGCATTGCGCAGCAGCCGCCGCAAGCCCTGCGCCTCGCGAAGACGCTGATGCGTCAGGCCAACATGGCATCCTATGACACGATCATGGAACTGTCGGCTTCGGCACAAGCGCTGATGCACGAGACCGAGGACCACATTGAAGGCGTCAACGCGATCCTCGAAAAGCGCAAGCCCGAGTTCAAGGGCCGCTAGATCTCGCCGCGCACGTCCTTGATGACGCCGGAGAAGTCGAGACCGCCGAAGCCTTTTTCATCCAGCTTGGCATAGATGGTTTCGGCCATCTCGCCGAGCCGGATGTCGGCGCCGGCGGCGCGGGCGGCATCGGCTGCGAGGTGGAGGTCCTTGAGCATCATGGCGACGGCGAAGCCGGGCTTGTAGTCGCGATTGGCGGGCGACGTGGGCACCGGGCCTGGTGCAGGGCAGTAGGAGGTCATCGACCAGCACTGGCCCGAAGCCGTGGACGAGATGTCGAAGAAGGTCTGCGCGTCGAGGCCGAGCTTGTCGGCCAGGTTGAACGCTTCAGACGTGGCGATCATCGAGATGCCGAGCAGCATGTTGTTGGCGATCTTGGCGGCCTGACCGTTGCCGCTGGCGCCTGCGTGGAAGATGTTCTTGCCCATTTTCTCGAGGAGTGGCTTGGCGCGGGCGAAGCCGGCATCAGGACCGCCGCACATGAAGGTAAGCGTGCCGGCCTCGGCGCCGGCTGTGCCGCCGGAGACGGGCGCGTCGACCATGCTGAAGCCTGCAGCCTCGGCTTGGCGGGCAGCTTCGCGAGCATCCTCGACGGCGATCGTGGAGCAATCGAGGAAGAGCGTATCCTTTGGCGCATGAGCGGCGACGCCATCCGGGCCAAAATAGACGCTGAGCACGTGCTTGCCGGCGGGGAGCATGGAGACGACGACGTCTGCGTCAGCGACGGCTTCAGCAACGCTGGCCGCGCCCTTGGCGCCGGACGCTTCCGCCTTGGCGATGGCGTCCTTGCTCAGGTCGAACGCGCGGACGGCGTGGCCTGCCTTTGCGAGGTTGGCGCACATGCCAGCGCCCATGTTGCCCAAGCCGATGAATGCAATGCGTGTCATTTGTACTCCTAGCGATCCGTGAATTTCGGGTCGCGTTTTGCGGTGAAGGCTTCCATGCCTTCCTTCTGGTCATGCGTGCCGAAGAGGCCCTGGAAGAGGCGACGCTCGAAGCGGACGCCTTCTGTTGTGGGCAGTTCGAGGGCGCGGCCGACCATTTCCTTGGCGGCCATGATCGAGGGCAGGGAATAAGTGCCGATGGTCTTGGCAACTTCCATAGCCGTGCTCATCAGCTCGTCATGGGGCACGACGCGGGAGACGAGGCCAATGCGATCTGCTTCGGCGGCGTCGATCATGCGCCCAGTGAGGACCATGTCCATGGCCTTGGCCTTGCCGACAGCCTTGGTGAGGCGGACAGAGCCGCCCATGCCGGGCGTCACGCCGAGCTTGATCTCGGGCTGGCCAAACTTGGCTTTCTCTGACGCGATGATCAAATCGCACATCATGGCCAGCTCGCAACCGCCGCCAAGGGCGAAGCCGTTGACCGCCGCAATGACCGGCTTGCGGCAGGCGGCGAAACGGTCCCAGCCGGCGAAATAGTCTTCGACATACATGTCGGAGAAGCCCTGCGGCTGCATCTCCTTGATGTCGGCCCCGGCGGCGAAGGCGCGGCCCTCGCCGGTGAGTACGGTGACAGCAATATCGGGATTGCGGTCGATCTCAGCAAAAAGGGTTGCGACCTCGGCCATTACTTGCTGGTTCAGCGCATTGAGGCTTTCCGGCCGGTTCAGTGTGACGAGGGCAACGCGCCCGTTATGCTCAAAGGTGATCGTGTCAAATTTTGCCATGAAAATTACCCCATTGTCGGAATGATGAATGCCTGGTCCCCGATATCACCTTCCGGCCATCTTTGGGTAATTGTCTTGATCTTCGTCCAGAAACGGACGCCTTCGGGGCCGTGCTGGTTCGTGTCGCCGAAGGCCGAGCGCTTCCAGCCACCGAACGTGTGATAGCTCACCGGAACCGGGATCGGCACGTTGATGCCGACCATGCCGACATTGACCTGCGCGGCGAACTCACGCGCGGCGCGGCCATTGGAGGTGAAGATCGCGCAGCCGTTTCCGTACTGGTGGTTAGAGGGCAGGGCGGCAGCCTCTTCCAGTGTTTCAGCGCGCACGACCTGAAGGACGGGACCAAAGATCTCTTCCTTGTAGGATTGCATGTGCGGCTTCACATTGTCGAACAGGGAAGGGCCGACGAAGAAGCCATTCTCGTGGCCCTGCAGAGTGTGGCCACGGCCGTCCAAAAGGAGGTCAGCGCCTTCATCGACGCCCATCTGGATGTAGGATTCGATCTTGGCCTTGTGGGCAGCAGAGACGACAGGGCCGTAATGCGCGTCTGCATCGGTGGAGATACCGACCGTGAGGCCGCGCGCCGCATCAATCATGCGTTCGACGAACTCGTCGCCTGTCTTCTTGCCGACCGTGACGGCGACGGGGAGGGCCATGCAGCGCTCTCCTGCCGAACCGTAGGCCGCGCCGACGATGTCCTTGACGGCTTGTTCCATGTTGCAGTCAGGCATGATGATGCCGTGGTTCTTTGCACCGCCCATGGCCTGGACGCGTTTGCCGTGGCTTGTGCCGAGGCTGTAGACGTATTGGGCAATATCCGAGGAGCCGACGAAGCTGACCGCCTTGATGTCCGGATGCTTAAGGATCGCATCAACAGAAACCTTGTCGCCGTGGACGCAGTTGAGGACGCCGGCTGGTGCGCCTGCTTCGAGGAAGAGTTCGGCCAGGCGAAGCGGGACTGACGGGTCTTTCTCGGAGGGTTTCAAGATGAATGTGTTGCCGCAGGCGATGGCGACGGCGGACATCCAGCAGGGGATCATGGCCGGGAAGTTGAACGGCGTGATGCCGGCGACGACCCCGAGCGGTTGGCGCATCGAATAGACGTCGATGCCGGGGCCTGCGCCTTCGGTATATTCGCCTTTCTGGAGGTGAGGGATGCCGCAGGCGAATTCGACCACGTCGATACCGCGCTGAACGTCACCCTTGGAGTCCGCAACAACCTTGCCATGCTCTGATGAGAGCATTTCAGCGAGTTCGTTGATATTGGCTTCCAGCAGGCGCTTGAATTCGAACATGACGCGGGCGCGGCGCTGGGGATTGGTCGTGGACCAGCCAAAGAAGGCGGCCTGCGCGCTCTGCACGGCGGCATCGAGTTCCGCTTCTGTCGCCAGCTGCACGCGCGCCTGAACCTCTCCGGTGTTCGGATTGTAGATGTCGCCGAAGCGGCCCGATGTGCCGGTGACCTGTTTGCCGTCGATGAAATGGTGGACGTCGCGCATGCGTTGAATTCCCTTTGTCTTCTGATTTGGCCAGTCTAAGACCCGTGTATAATCTGGTAAATGTACATAATTGCAGCTTGTGGCTGCGTTTATGCAGGTAACGATCGATGAACTGGGACGACCTGAGACTCTTCCTTGTGGTGAGCCGGCAGCAGAAGCTCGATCTCGCGGCGGCCCAACTCCAGCAGGATCCGACAACGTTGAGCCGGAGGCTGCGACGCCTAGAATCGAATGTGGGCCAAACCCTGTTCGAGCGCACGCGCCGCGGACACGTACTTACACCCGAAGGTGAAGCGCTGGCGGCCCGGGTGGAAGCCATGGAGGCACTCGCACTGGCGGTAGGCGAGTCCGGTGATGGCGAGCGATCCCTGATCGGAAAGGTGCGGCTCGGGGTGACGGAGGGCTTCGGGACGGCGTTTGTGGCGCCCGCGCTGGCAAATTTCGTGGCGGAGTGGCCCGGCATTGCGATTGACCTTATCGCGCTGTCGGGGCTGGTCAGTGTTCCGAAGCGGGAAGCTGACATGTCAGTGCTACTGACGCGGCCGAAGGCGGGGCGGCTGAAGGTTCGCAAGCTCACCGACTATTCGCTGCAGCTGTATGCGAGCAAGACCTACCTGGCCGCACATCCGCCTATCAATTCCATCGACGAGCTCGGATCGCACAAGCTGATCGGCTATGTTGACGATCTTATCTATTCGCCGCAGCTCAGATACTTTGACGATGTTCTGCCGGGGCTCAATCATGCGCTCTCAAGCCCGAGCATCATCGCGCAGACAGAAATGACGCGGGCGGGGGCAGGGCTCTGCATCTTGCCGAAATTCATTGCAGCACGTCATACGGAGCTCGTGCCCGTTCTGATGCATGAGATTGACGTCAAAAGGTCGTTCTGGCTCGCCGTGCACGAGGATGTGGCCTCATTGGCGCGGATCAGGGTCCTGTCTGATTATCTCGCTGACCTGGTCAAGCAGCGTCAGACGGAATTCTGATCCGCCCTCCGCATCACGCCACCACGGAGGATTTGAGCAGCGCGTCGATCTCGGCCTCGGCTATGCCGAGCCCGGCGAGGACTTCGCGAGTATGCTGGCCCATGCGCGGGGACGGGCCTTTGGGTCCATCGTCCGCGCCCGGGAATCGCACCGGCGACGCCGGCGAGGCGTAGGTTGAACCGTCACCCTTGGAGCTTGGCGTTTGTACAATAGCGCCTGAAGCGAAGGCCTGTGGGTCTTCCGCGACCTCACCGAGCGTTTGCACCGGGGCCCAGGCGATGGAATTGGCGTCTAGGCGTTCGGAGATTTCTGCCTTGGTGTATTTGGCAAAACCTTCGTCGATGAGGGCGATGACTTCGCCCATGTTCTGGCGGCGGGCCTTGGACGTGGTGAAACGGGGGTCTTCGGCGAGGTCTTCGCGGTCGATTACCTTGCACATTGGCACCCAGTCGACGTCTCCCTGTCGGGCGACGGTGCAGATCCAGTGGCCGTCTTTTGTCTGGTAGAAGTTGGAAATCGGGACGATCTGCTCTGTACGGCCCTTGGTGGAAGCAATACGGCCGAAGAAGAGCTGGATCGCGAAGTCCGAGCCCATGGCGTAAAGGCCCGTGCGGAAGAGGGAGGCTTCCACGAGGCGCCCTTTGCCGGTGCGCTGGGCCTCAACGAGCGCTGCGCAGATGCCCGCAGCGGCCGACATGGACGTTGTGTGGTCACCAAATGCCGTGCGCAAGGCGTAGGGGTCTTCACCTTTGGGGATGGTGAGGCGGGCAACGCCCGTGCGGCTCCAGAAACTTGCAATGTCAAAGCCGGGCCGGTCGGCATCTGGGCCTTCAAGGCCGTAACCCGTGAGGGAGCAATAGACGAGCTTGGGGTTCAGGCTGCGCAGGCTCTCATGGTCCATGCCTGAGCGTGTCAGGCCGCCGGGGCGGACATTGGTAAGGAAGACATCAGCCTCGGACGCGAGCTTGCGGACGATCTCTTGGCCTTCTGGCGTCGTTGTATCAACAACGATGGATTTCTTGCCGCGATTATCAAAATCGAAGACGGGGTTGTCCTGGTAGTCTGTGCCGATCGTGCGGAAGAAATTGCGTATTGGGTCGCCGCCCGGTGGCTCGATCTTGATAACTTCCGCGCCCCAGTCAGAAAGGATGCAGCCTGCACCCGGCGCGGCCATGTAGGTCGCGTATTCAATGACTTTCAATCCTTCGAGCATTCCTCAGTCCTTGCGCCGTTTTCTCAATTTTCTGGCGCGAGGTTGGACGCTGGGAAATGAAAAGGGAAGTCCTGAGCTCGCACCGGAGATGATTGACGCAGCGTTAGAATGCCGTTGCTGTAACCAAATCGTCAGAATTTGAAATCGGGCAACTTGTCGAATGCTTCCTTCAAGGCGGCGCCCCAACCCGACGAAATTGTCTTGAAGTAGGGATCTTCCGGCGCGACCTGACGCACTATGCCTGTTTCGAACGTATCGAGCCTGTAGGCGTGCATATCAAGCGGCATGCCAACGGCCAGATTGGCCTTCAGGGTTGAGTCGAATGAGACGTAGAGCAGTTTGACCGCTTGTTCAAAGCTCATGCCCGGATCAAAGGCGCGCAGGATGATCGGGCGGCCGTATTTGGTTTCACCGGACTGGAAGAATGGCGTCTCGGCGCTGGCCTCGATGAAATTGCCTTCCGGGTAGATCAGGAACAAGCGGGGCTCCATGCCCTTGATTTGGCCGCCGACGATAATGGTCGCACCGAACGTGTTCTCAGCGTCCTGCTGGCCTTCCGCTTGTGTATGGATGACTTCTTTCAGCGTATCGCCGACAAGACGCGCCACCTGGAACATGGTGGGCGCAGCCAAGAGAGTCTGCTTGCGATCTGCAGGCACCACTGAGCGTTCATCAAGCAGGCTTATCACGGCTTGTGTGGTGGCAAGGTTACCGGCTGTCATGATAGTGATCACGCGATCACCTTCGACTGACCAGGTGAACATCTTCTTGAATGTGGAAATGTTGTCGACGCCCGCGTTGGTGCGCGTGTCGGACATGAACAGAAGCCCCTGGTCGAGGCGCAGCGCCACACAGTAGGTCATACGATTCCCGCTAGTTTTCCCTGATTAGTCATCAAGGGTTACTGCTGGACCTGAAGGGTTACAAGCAGGGATTCAGCGCCATCCCCAAAGACTATTCCCGCTATCGGAGCCGCTTCTTCATAGTCCAGTCCTGTCGCAATGCGCACATAGCGTTCATCGGGCGAAATCACGTTCGAAACGTCAAAACCGATCCAGCCGACATCAGGGACATAAGCTTCAGCCCAAGCGTGGCTTGCTTCCTGATGGACGCGGTCATTCATCATCAGGTAGCCGCTGACATAGCGCGCCGGAAAGCCGAGGATCCTGGCTGCGCTGACAAAAGTGTGCGCGTGATCCTGGCATACGCCATGGCCAACCTTAAGGGCTTCTTCGGCTGTCGTGCCAGTGTCGGTTCGGTCGGTTTCATAACCAATGGCCTCACGGATTGTCTCCGACAACTTATGCAGCCGTTCGATTGTATTCGGGTTTTCGGGCATGTCGCTAGCCAGCTTGCGGATCAGTTTTCCCGGCTGCGTCAGCGCAGTCTGGCGCTTGTAATACCATAGCGGCGCGTGCCCTGAGTGAAGACCGACAACGCCGTTTGTCGGGATCGTATCCACATCGCCCGTGCACGTGATGGAGATTTCAGTCTGACCGGCATCAAGGCTTATCAGCTGAACCCGGTTTCCATGCTGGTCGTCAAAAGCGCACTCCTGACGGCCACCCTCAATGTCGATAGTCCAGTTATCGATTGACTGGCTGTCACACGGCTTGGGGTTAAGCCGGATCTGCTGCAGGCCGTATGGGACTGGCTGATCGTAGGAATAGCGTGTCGCGTGGCGGATGTGCAGTCGCATGATCTATTCGTAAAACCTGTAATCTTGTTCCACCTGCGATGCGAGTGCCGCATTCGCCTTGATGAACTCCCTAATGAACTCGTGGAGACCCAGTTCGATGATATTCTCAATGGTTCGGCCCGTGAGACGCGCTTCGAGTTTGGCTGCAAGGTCATGGCTCGGGCGCCTGTCACCATATTCGATTTCAAGCTCGCGCAGACAAGTTATGACCTCATCGTAGCAGAACGCGAGAGAGCGAGGCATGCGCGAATCCAGAATAAGGAATTCCGCGATGGCCTTTGGGTTGACGTTGCCTGCATTGAGCCAGTGAAATGAGCGATCCGCGGATGCAGACCGGAGAATCATTTCCCACTGCACATTGTCGAGTGAAGAGCCTACGGGCGCACCGGTGGGCAGCAAGACATAGTATTTTACATCGAGAATGCGGGCTGTGTTATCAGCGCGCTCAATCAGGGCGCCTATCCGCGAGAAACTGAAGATGTCGTTGCGCAACATAGTTCCCTGCAATGCCCCGCGAACCAAAGCACTTTGCTGTCGAACCGTGGCGAGCACATGTGGAAGGTCGGTTTGGGGCACAGGCCTGCGCAGCATTTCCTTCAGCACCATCCAGCCGTCGTTCACGGCTTCCCACACTTCACGCGTCAAGGCGGTGCGCGTGGCACGTGCATTGTCACGCGCCAGCTGCATGACGCTGTACACGCTCATGGGGTTGGTCTTGTCGCGCAGTAGAAAGTCAACGGCCGTGTTGGGGGCGACTGTTTCGTGCTTATCCCGATAAGCCTTCAGACACCCCACCGTTGTCAGGACAGAAGCCCATTCATCTTCTCCGGCGGCGGCGCGCGTGAGCGCCATACGAAATCCAGCTTCGACAAGGCGAGCCGTGTTCTCACTTCTTTCAAGGTAACGGGATAGCCAGAAGAGCCCGCCTGCGGTCTTGCCTAGCATCACATTACTCCTCCAGCACCCAGGTGTCCTTGGTGCCTCCGCCCTGGCTGGAATTGACCACAAGCGATCCTGCTTTCATGGCAACACGTGTCAGCCCGCCGGGTGTGATATCTATATTGTCGGGCGAGACGAGCACATAGGGTCTGAGATCAACATGCCGCGGCGCCAGTCCGCTGCGCGTCAGGATCGGGACTGTCGATAGCGCCAATGTCGGCTGTGCTATGTAATTCGAGGGCTTGGCAATCAATTTCGCACGGAATGCAGCCAGCTCACGCTTGCTGGCAGCAGGCCCGACGAGCATGCCATAGCCGCCTGAGCCATGAACCTCCTTTACGACGAGTTCGTGCAAGTTTTCGAGGACATATTTGAGCGAGTCCGCTTCAGAACAACGATAGGTGGGAACGTTCTTCAGGATAGCGGTCTGCCCGGTATAGAATTCAATGATATCAGGCATATAGGAATATATTGCTTTGTCGTCAGCGATCCCCGTGCCAGGTGCGTTTGCTAGCGTGATACCGCCAGAGCGGTAGACATCCATGATGCCCGGGACGCCCAGCATGGACGACCGGTTGAAGTTGAGCGGATCGATATATTCGTCATCGATGCGGCGGTAGAGGACATCAACGGGCTGGTACCCTTGGGTCGTGCGCATAGCGACGCGGCCATCGACAACACGCAGGTCATGCCCTTCGACCAGCTCAGCGCCCATTTGGTCAGCCAGGAAAGCATGTTCGAAATAGGCGGAGTTATGAAGGCCGGGGGTAAGGACAGCCACGGTCGGTCGGCCCTCGCACCGCGTCGGCGCACACTTTCCAAGCGAGCGCCGAAGCAGGGTCGGATAGTTACTGATCCGCTGCACTTTGATCCGTGAAAAGAGTTCCGGGAACATCTTCAACATGGTTTCGCGGTTTTCGAGCATGTATGAAACACCCGATGGTGTACGGGCATTGTCTTCCAGAACATAGAATTCATTTGCGCCCGTCCGCACCAGATCTACGCCAACAATATGGGTATAAACCCCGCCTGGTGGTGTAACGCCAATCATCTCAGGCAGGAATGCCTCGTTCTGAGCGATAAGATGTTCCGGTATCCGGCCGGCACGCAGGATTTCCTGACGGTGATAGATGTCGTGCAGGAAGGCGTTAATTGCCTTGACCCTCTGTTCGATGCCGCGAACAAGCAGGCGCCACTCTTTGCCGTCGATGATGCGGGGAACGAGGTCAAACGGGATCAGCCGCTCATCCGCGTCCTTGTCACCGTAGACATTGAATGTAATTCCCGTGCGCCTGAAGAATGTTTCAGCTTCACGAGACTTCTTCTGAAGCTCACTAGTTTTTACCGACTCGAGCCAGGCACAGTATTCAGCATAAGGCTGACGTGCTGACTCGCCGTCGCCGCGCATTTCATCAAAGAAAATTGGAGTGCCTCCCATAGCCCGACAACGCACCAAAACCAGAAATGTTGCAAGGGTCTAGCACCGTGCGCCTCGGAGCGTGCTCAGCGTGTATGACTTTGCAGCACGCGGGCCTGAACGCGCTCGACTATTGTGCGGCCCTGCCTGAATGACGTGCAGCCGTCCGGCGGTGACTTGAAAATGCGATCGCACGCGATCATGTTCCGCGCCCTCAAGGAAACGCGCAACCTGCTTTAAGACCTACAGCTTTGAAGATCATTGCTGCGGGGCAAACGCCCGTTATCGATGCCTGGAGCATGTTAAGACCGGCAAAGGCGGCTAGCAGCAGCCACCAGGGCGAGAACCAGTAGCCAAGGCCGACTCCGAGCAAAACAATAATACCTGCAAATGCAAAAACGGCGCGATCAATATTCATGGGTCAAGTCCTTGGTTTGATAAAGGCTGAATGTTTCAGGATTTGGAGAGGGCGGTCTCGATCCATCGCGAAAGCGTGGAACCCGTCTGCGCTCCCGCCTCATGAGCGACTTGCTTACCGTTGCGCCAGGCAATCAGCGTCGGCACACCGCGAATACCAAGACCGGCAGCCGCCGCCTGATTCTGGTCCGAGTCGAGTTTGAAAAGACGGGCGCGGTCAGCAAAGGCGCTCGCAGCTTTCTCGTAGGCTGGCGCCATCATTCGGCATGGCCCGCACCACGTGCCCAGACATCAACGACAAAGGCGCCCGTATCGCGTGCCTGAAGCCTGGCGAGAAGCGCACCATCAATTGCAACGGGTTCGGGCGTGGCGAGAGAGGCGGCGCATTTCCCGCATTTTCCAGACGTCAGCGCGCGGCCCACCGGGGCGCGGTTGAGCGCGCCGCAATGATGGCAAACGAGCGTGCTGGTGGATTCTTGCGACGAAGACATGGGGCCTCTCAGGATTTGATCTTGAATGTCTTCAATAGCCCGAGGGCTGCGTTCTCATAGAACGTCTCAGCATGGCCTGTCCTGACCTTGCGCAGGAAGTATTTCTCGAAGGCAACCTTGGCCGCATGAACCCAGCCTCCGGAAACTGACCAGTTGACGTTGCGTGGCGGGATCTGCGGTTGCGCAATGAAGGCGACACCTCCATCGCCAAAATCTGCGATGCAGATGGCATTCCATGTCGCTTCCTGAGTCGGTTCTTCTCCGCGGAGCAGGGCGGCGATGTTTCCCGTCACTGCTGTGACCATGGACTCGATCATGAAACCAGTCTTTGGAACGCCGACGGGTACGGCTGTCTTGCCGACAGGCGGGATGGCGATGCAGACACCTATCCCGAAAATCTCCGGATAGGTCGGGTTCCGCTGGTGCTTGTCAGTCAGGATGAAGCCCTTCGGATTGACTAGGCCGTCAACATCCCGAACCGCCGCCACGCCACGAAAAGCCGGCAGCATCATGGAATATTTCATCGGCAGGTCGTGTTCGGCTTTCGTCGATCCATCGTCATTCAGTTCTTCCACGACCATTCGGTTTGCCTCGACCGATTTTACGCGGGCATTGGTAATCCACTTGATGTGACGCTCGCGCATTTCGCTCTCGAGAAGACCTTTGGTGTCGCCGACCCCATCAAGACCTAGATGACCAATATAAGGCTCGGATGTAACAAAGGTCATCGGGACCTTGTCGCGGATCTTTCGGCGCCGAAGCTCCGTTTCGATGATCATGGCCGTCTCGTAGGCGGGTCCGAAACAGGACGCGCCCTGTACTGCCCCGACAATAACCGGGCCTGGATCCTTGCAGAATGCCTCAAAGGCGTCGTTCGCGGCCTGTGCGTGATCGACGTGGCAAACTGACTGGGTGAAGCCACCGTGGGGTCCGAGACCAGGAATATCGTCAAAGGCGAGTTCAGGGCCCGTCGCGATGACGAGATAGTCATAGGCAAGCGTGCTGCCATCACTGAGGCGAACGCACTTTTCATGGGGACAGACTTTTTCGGCTTTCCCAACGACGAGTTGGACGCCCCGCTTGACCATGGGCTTTACGAGATCGACAAGGATGTCGCTGCGCTCGCGCCAACCGACGAGAATCCAGGGGTTGGACGGCACAAACTGGTAGAAGTCAGTTTCATTGATGATGATGATATCATGCTGCTTCGGAAGTTCCTTGCGAAGATTGTAGGCGGCGATCACGCCCCCCAAACCGGCTCCCAGTACAACCACTCTCGCCATTGACCTCTCCTTTGTCTTGGGCAAAAGGTGATTTAATTTAGTGTTTTCTAAAATACGCAATTATACGGATGGGATCCACCCCCTACCGATCCTAGTTTCTGGTTCGTCGTGCGCTGCGCGACTTTATGCTTGCAGGAGAAAGTTCATGAGCGACGCAAGAGATCTGAAACCCAACCCCATATTTGACGACCTGAAAGCAGGACGCATTCTTCTGGTCGACGTGCGCGAACCCTCCGAATTTGCCAATCAGCGCATCCATGGCGCGCTGCTCATGCCCTTGTCGACGTTCGAACCGAAAGCGCTGCCAATCGATAGTGCCCGGCGCATCGTGTTCCAATGCGGATCGGGCAAACGCTCCCGTATGGCACTCGACCAGTTCATGGCCGCTTCCGGCGCAGACGCTGCCCACATGGACGGCGGAATAGGTGCCTGGCGCCAACAGGGGCTTCCTTGCGTCCAGATCGATCCAGCAACAGGACGCGTCGTAGACAATGGACACTACTAGAATGTTTCGTGCAGCGGCAGTTGCAGGTGCAAGTCTTTTGCTCGCCATGAGCGCTGGCGCAGAGGTGATGACCGTCAATGAATCAGTGATCGTGGACTACCGACCCGTCGTCGCACGGGTTGAAGCCGCAGACACTGCCACTGCGCGATCGCGGCTCCAGGGCGTGGTGTCGCGCTTGCTCGTGGATGAAGGAAGCGTGGTAAAAACGGGTGACCTGATCGCAGTGATCACAGATGCGACGATCGATCCCCAAATGGCGTCTTTGGAGTCCCGGACCGCGGGACTGAAGGCGCAGGCAAAGCAAAGCGCAGAGGACGTTGCCCGCGCTGAAGGACTGGCCGCGCAAGGTTTCTATCCAACGGCACGTCTGGACACAGAGCGCACGGCGCTTGATGTCCTCAGACGCAGTATAACTTCGGCCGAGGCAGAGCAGCGGGCGCTGGCTGCGCGTAAGGCTGAAGGGCGCATTCTGGCACCGGCCGACGCCAAAGTGACAGCCGTCAATGTCGTGACCGGATCCATCGTTTCGCCGGGCGATGTGATTGCAAGTTTTGCCACGCTGAGCGGGATCGTTCGATTGTCCTTGCCGGAGCGCCATGCAGCTCAGCTCAAGGAAGGCGAGACCGTTACGCTGAAAATGCCCTCGCGTGACAGCATCGTGCGCACGGCAACGATCATGAAAATCTATCCGGAACTGCGAGATGGCGCCGTTGTGGCCGACGCGACGGTGACAGGCGGCCTTGATGCGCTTGTTGGCGAACGGGTCGACGTGCTGGCACCTGTCGGCGAGCGGCGGGCCATGCTGGTGCCGGTCGCCTATGTTTCGACACGATACGGCGTCGACTTCATTCGCGTGAAAGTTGGCGACAGGTTTGTCGACGCGCCTGTGGCGCTTTCGGTGCCATTGGCAAATGACGCCGGGCAATTTGAAGTCCTGTCCGGTCTCAAGAGTGGCGATCAGATCGAGAAGCCGGAGTAGGGCAGAATGAAACCCGATATTTCCGGATCAATTACGCGGTCAACGATCCGATCGCCTTTGACGCCGCTTTTCCTGCTGACGGCGCTGGCTGTCGGGCTCATCGCATTGTTGACGATCCCCCGCGAAGAGGAGCCTCAGATTTCCGTCCCCATGGTGGACATGATGATCTCGGTACCCGGGCTTCGCGCACCGGACGTGGTCGAACAAGTGACCAAGCCGCTTGAGGAAATCATCAAGGCCATCCCTGACGTGGAGCATGTCTATTCCCAGAGCCAAGATGACAGCGTTCTTGTAACGGCGAGATTCAATGTCGGCACGGACGCGGATGACGCCATTTTGCGTGTCCATGAAAAGATAAGGGCAAACCTCGATCGCATTCCAACGAACGTGCCCATGCCGCTTGTTGTCGGTCGCGGCATCAATGACGTGGCAATTGTCACGCTCACGCTGTCACCCGAGCCGTGGACCGGGGATGTTTGGAACGACACGACGCTTCGGATGCTCGCAGAAGAGCTTCAGAAGGAACTCATCAAGGTTGATAATGTCGGCCTGACAAGTCTGGTCGGTGGCCGGCCGCTGGAGATGCGCGTGGAGCCCGACATCCGCGCCATGGCGGCCTATGGCGTGCCGTTGCAGACTCTTGTCGAGACGGTGAGGCAGGCCGCCAACGTTAATCCAGTTGGCATCGCGCGGAGCGACGGGGAATCCCTGCTTGTGCAGGCTGGGAACCGGGTGACTTCACTTCGCGAGCTGCAGCGTCTGGAATTGCGCGGCAGCGACGGGCGGACTGTCTACTTGTCGGATGTCGCGACCATCCATGTGACGGGGGCAGAGACCGAGTCACGCGTATGGACGCTTGATCATCGCGAGGACGGCAACGGCTTTCAGGCCGCACCGGCCGTGACGCTTTCGCTGGCCAAACGGCCAGGCGCGAATGCGGTGAAGGTTTCCGAGGCGATCCTTGCACGCGTGGAGACGCTTGATGGCGCCCTGATACCTGAAGGGGTTCGTGTTCAAGTCACGCGAAACTATGGCGAGACGGCCAATCATAAAGCCAATGAGCTGCTCTATCACTTAGGGCTGGCGACGGTATCCATTGTCATTCTCATCGCCTTTGCCATTGGCTGGCGCGAGGCGCTTGTGACGCTCGTGGTCATTCCCACAACGATCCTGCTGACTCTCTTTGCATCGATGATGATGGGCTACACGATCAACCGTGTCAGCCTATTTGCACTGATCTTCTCGATCGGCATCCTCGTGGACGACGCGATCGTCATGATTGAAAATATCGCGCGTCATTGGGCCATGAATGATGGCCGCACCCGTGTGGCGGCAGCCATTAATGCCGTATCCGAAGTTGGCAATCCGACAGTGATTGCTACGCTTACCGTGATTGCGGCGCTCTTGCCGATGATGTTCGTCTCGGGGCTTATGGGCCCTTACATGGCGCCTATTCCCGCAAATGCTTCTGCAGCCATGGTGTTCTCGTTCTTCGTTGCTGTTGCCATTGCGCCCTGGTTGCTCGTTCGTGTTGCCGGCAAGGTCAAAACAGCAGCGCATGCAGGCGGGCATGACAGCGCCGATACGCGGCTCGGGCGCTTTTACCGGCGGGTCGCGAGCCCCATTATTGCCTCTCGTCGCAACGCGTGGATATTCCTGATCACAGTCGGTGTGGCGACGTTGTTGTCGGTCAGCCTGTTCGCGACGAAAGCGGTGACGGTGAAGTTGCTGCCGTTCGATAACAAGTCAGAGATCCAGGTGGTCCTCGACCTGCCGGAAGGGGCGTCGGTAGAAGACACTGAGCGTACGCTGTTCGCCATGGCAGACCTCATTCGCGATGTGCCGGAAGTGGAGACCCTGCAAGCCTATGCCGGCACAGCGGCTCCGTTCAATTTCAACGGGCTGGTGCGCCACTACTTCCTTCGAAACTCACCGGAGCTGGGAGACCTGCAGGTAAATCTCTCGGAAAAATCCGAGCGCAAGCGCGCGAGTCACGAGATCGCCCTTGATATGCGGGCCCGACTTCTGACCTTGCCGCTTCCCGCTGGCGGAAGCGTTAAAGTGGTTGAAGTGCCGCCTGGGCCACCGGTCATAGCAACGCTGATGGCTGAGATTTACGGACCCGATCCGGAAACCCGACGCAAGACGGCGGGGGTCGTTCGCCGGCTCTTTGAGGAGACAGACTTTATCGTTGATGTCGATGACTCGGTGGGAGACCCTCAGCCGCGACTGACGATCGGTATCAACGAGCCTCAGGCCGCTGATTATGGTGTCGCGCAGCAGGATATTCTCGACACGATCGCGCTTGCCTTTACCGGCGAAACGGTTGGTGTCAGTCCTCGAAGCGAAGGTCGCAATCCGCTGGACATTCGAATTCGGTTGCCGAAATCGGCGCGAAACTGGTCGCAGGAAACGGCGTCTATTCCCGTGCCGCGCACTTTGGCGGGCGAAAATACGACGCCGGTAGAACTAGGTACACTGGTCGACGTGTCAGAAGAATCCGGCTCGCCGAACATCTTCCGACGGGATGGCTATTTTACAGACATGGTGATGGGGGAGCTCGCAGGCCGTTTCGAAGCGCCAATTTATGGCATGTTTGAAATCCAGGACCGCATTAACGCTTATGACTGGACCAGCGCCGGCCTTGAGAAACCTGCCATCAGCATGCATGGCCAGCCGGAAGACGAACAGCACACGACGTTGCTGTGGGACGGCGAGTGGGAAATCACCTATGTTACCTTCCGTGACATGGGCCTTGCGTTTGGCGTCGCCCTCATCGGCATCTATATACTGGTCGTGGCGCAGTTCGGCACGTTCCGGGTGCCATTGATCATTCTGACGCCTGTGCCGCTGACCCTCATCGGCATCATGATTGGTCACTGGATGTTCGGCGCGGCCTTCACAGCCACCTCGATGATTGGATTCATCGCGCTTGCGGGCATTATTGTTCGCAACTCGATCCTGCTTGTTGATTTTGTCCGGCACGGGCAGGGGGGCGATCGCGAGTTGAAGGACGTATTGCTGGACGCTGGTGCTGTGCGTTTCAAGCCGATCCTTTTGACCGCTCTGGCCGCCATGATCGGGGCCTCCGTCATCCTGTCGGATCCGATCTTCCAAGGGCTCGCCATATCGCTGCTCTTTGGTTTGGCGTCGTCGACTGCACTTACAGTCTTGGTAATTCCAGCGATTTATGTCGCCTTGCGAGGGCCGGACTGGACGCCGTCGCCGGCATCTGCAAACCAGCCAGACGCATGATTGCCCGCAAAGGATTCCGTCGCACGATGTCTACACCCAAGTCCAGTACGCCCGATGCCTTTGTGCTTTTGTCAGACCGTGTCCAGGAAGCTGCCGGAGTCTTGAAGGCCATGGCTAGCGAAACCCGCCTCAAAATCATGTGCGCATTGAGCGAAGACGAAATGCCGGTGAACCGGCTCGCTGAACTCACGGGCCAATCGGCCTCAGCCGTGTCGCAACACCTCGCAAAATTGCGGGCAGCGGGACTGGTGGAATCGCGGCGCGAAGCCCAGACCATATATTACCGCAGCAATGGCGGAATCGGCCACGCCGTGGTCGACACTCTATGTGATTATTTTCGCTGAGTATGTGACCTGGCGCGTCAGTCGAAATAGCACTGGATTATGCGATCGGTGCCGATTGAGGCTTGCCGCTCAGCCAGCTTCGAGGCAGGCACGATTTTCTTGGCTGTCCGTCGCGCCTTTCTTCACATGCTTCATCCTTTGACAGATGGGCTGGGCCACTCGTGCGTTACCGCGCCGCGTTCTCCCGAGCACGTCGGAGTGCTTGCCGCTTGAAAACGGTCGTAGACGTCATCGGAACGGGCTTCGTCGAGCATTCCAACATTGCGTATCCCGGAAGTTGATCCCCTACCTTGGGACGCAAAGATAAAACCTTGACGAGAAATACTGTTTCCATAGAAAGATAAGAAATAATCATAATTGGGGGTGGACCGACCACAGATTGGTATGTCCGGGTGATATCTTTGACCTTGCACGATCCAATAACTACATTCCAGAATTTGCTGCTGGAGGGCGTATCTGATCCCTCGGCTCTTCCTGTCGCGATGGAGTTTCTTACAACGTTCTGTGGTGCACAGACGGCACAGATTATTTTTGTGGGTGGTGGTAAGAGCATTCTTCAGTCAACGATCGTGGGAACGGTCGATGCAGAGCTTTTTCGGCTCGAAAACCACTACTGGCCAATCAACCCGCGGGCCAGGTTGTTGAATGACCTTGATGTCGGCGTTATCGCTCGCGAGCAGGACTTCATTACGCCGGAAGAGATTGCGCGGGACGCGACGTATCAGGAATTACTGATCCCAGCCAGGGTCGGGCATTTTGCTGGCGTGATCCTGGAAAAAGACCGCCGATCGCTTGCAGCTCTCGCGCTCGCACAGCCGTACGGCGATGGCGCGATATCTGATGCGCAAACGGAACGACTGAGCCGCGCTGTGGATGCTGCGCGCCCGGTATTGGACCTCGCAAGCCGAATTCTTCGCTCCAGAAATGAGGCAATCGTCTCGTCATTTGGCGCGAGTGCGCGCGTCGCGATACTCCAGAAAGACGGAACTGTGCTCGATCGGTCAGCAGCATTCGAGAGCCTCTTGTCCGCGGGTATAATACGTGTCGACCGGTTTGGACATCTCGACCTCATGTCCGATGATGCCAATCGCAGGCTGGCGATGGCCGTCAGGTCGCCTGACGGAGTGATCGGTGGCCGGTTTGCATTCTCGCGGCTTCGTCCTGATGACGGCTACATGTGCGTCGTCACGCCCCTGATGAAGACGAATGACATCGCTAACCGGTCTGGTGAAGCGATTGTGATCCTTGAGCCGATATTCCAGAAGCGGGAACTCGATCCTGGCCTGCTTATGGATGCATTTGGTTTGACCGATGCAGAATGCTCAATCGCCGAGCGCCTTTTCATCGGCGATACACTGAAGGAAATCGCCGCATTCCGAAACGTAGCGCCGAGCACCGTCAAGACCATGCTCAAATCGATCATGCTGAAAACCGAAAGCCGACGGCAAGCAGAAGTCGTTACGAAGCTGTCGCGTCTTGCGTTTCCCGCCAGGCCTTGAGCATGAATTCGAACGCGTCGGCGGCCAACAAACTCCGCCTCCGTCGGATATTTGTAACACATAGAATAAGTTCAGCCCACGTCCCCCAAATGGGGGATGACGCGGCATCTTTTTAACGCTTCGTTAACGTAGGCAACGGTCGCGTGGGGCGGCTGTACGTTGAAATGGCTGAACGTCATGAGCAGCAATCTCAAGTTCGGAATGAACGGCTGGAGCATGCTTGCGATAGCTGCACTGATGATTACAGGAGTCGGGTTTGGTCTCTCCACCAGAGCCGAGGCCGAGACGCGACCGGGGACCACAATGCAGCACTTCGTCTCGATCTCGGAGTTTATCGGAACTGTCCGGTTCGTCGAAAGCGACGCAGCGAAACTTGAGATATTATCCGCAAGCCAGGGAACGTCTGGCGTCTTCGGCTTTGAAATCGATCACACTGATGATGCGACTGTTCGCGTTCACGGCACGGTCTCTCCGGGATCAATGAACTGCATCCGAAAAAATGGTGAATTACAGGTTTCCATCGACAATAGTTCGGCCGTTCCGGTGTCTGCCTTACCCGAAATCGTCATCTCAGCACCGCGTTCCTCCCACCTTGAACTGTCCGTTCGCGCCGGCGACGTAAGCATCGGTGAATCTGGCAGGCTGGATGCTATTGTCGGCGGATGCACTTCTATCGACGCCGGGACCGTGAACGGTGAATTTCATTTGCGCACGACTGGGAGTGCCCAGGTTCGGGTCGGGCGGGTCGTTCGCGCCTCCATTGATGCCACCCAAGGCGGAATGATCAATGTCGAAACCGTGACGAACGGACTTGAAGCGCGACTTGGTGGTACCGCCAGGCTATTTTCGGATCAGATCGATGGCGACTCGCGCTTTGTTCAAGCGGGTTCGAGCCAGGTTCTGGTTTCGATGGCGCGGATGGACACGCTTGACGTGACTTTGGACGGAGCGTCGCGTTTTGGCTTTCAAGGTGACGTGTTGAGAGCATCGTTTGACATCCGCTCGGCCGCGCGCGCGGTCGCCTCTGGCAAAATATCATTGCAGGACGTTCAGCTGCTGCGTGCCGGACGGCTCACGCTCAATGGTGAAAGATGGCGCGACGAAGGGATCTAGATTGCAGCACGGCGTAGGGGACGACGTGTGGCTATGAAGATGAAAAACAGGAATGAAAAAGGGGAAACGATCATGAGAATGTCCCGCAATATGCGGTGGTTCCTGGTGTCGACGTCTGTGACCTTGGCAATAGGCGCTGGTGCGCAAGCTCAGGAGCTCGTCTACACGCCAGTGAATCCGTCATTCGGGGGAAACCCCTTTAATTCTGCGCACTTGCTGGCTGTGGCCAATGCGCAAGACAAGACCGAAGCGCCATCATCCGGGAACTCTGGAAGTAATCCCCAGGCGGACCTATTCGTTCGCCAACTTCAGAGCCGCCTCCTGTCCGGATTGGCGTCGCAAGTGGCAGAAGCCATTTTCGGCGATGATCCACAGGATTACGGCCGTGTCGTTTTCGGTGACCAGACGATTGAATTCACCCGTGGTCTGGATTCGATCACGCTCAATATTCTTGACGCAACGACCGGAACAACAACTGAAATCGTTGTTCCGATCTTCACGACAGGTGGCGGGTGAAGAGAGCAATTGAAGTAAAGGCGGCTGAAGACGCGGAACGCGGCAGTCAGCCAATGTACCGAAGGGTGGTGTGCCGATTGGCATCACTTGGCCTTGTTGCAGTTTTGGTGTCATGCGCAACGCCGCCCAAGATAGAGCAGAAGATGGCTGAGCCAGTGTTGAACCCGACGACGCAGACCGAGTACGCTTTGCTGTGGCTACCCAAGCCACTCGAGCAGATTCCTGTGGCAGTCTACGGCGTGAACGATGAGACGGGTGCTTTCAAGTCGAGCGACTCTGTTCAGACGCTTTCGCGTGCCGTTACACAAGGTGCGACCCCAATCCTGATAAAGGCGCTACACGATGCCGGCGACCGCTCGTGGTTCACTGTAATCGAACGCGAAAAGCTAGATAATCTGCTCAAGGAGCGCCAGATCATACTGGAAATGCGCCAGAGGTATCTAGGCGAGTCTGCAAAGGACTCCCACGCTCTACCGGCGCTGTTGTTCGCGGGAATTCTGATCGAAGGCGCAATTACAGGGTACGACACGAACACGCAGACGGGCGGGGCAGGCGCTCAGTATCTCGGCATTGGAGCCAGCACACAGTATCGAGAAGATGCCGTGTCGGTTTACCTGCGCGCCGTGAGTGTAAAGACAGGCGAGGTCTTGCTGTCAGTATCAACTGAGCAGCGCGTCGCGTCCGTCGCGTGGCAGGGCAATGCATTTAAGTATGTCGCATATCGAGAATTGCTCGAAGCCGAGGCTGGTATCACGCTGAACCAGCCTCGTCACCTCGCAGTACGACAGGCTCTGGAGAAAGCGGTGTACGGCCTGGTAGTGCAGGGCGCGAAAACGGGACTCTGGGAATTTGCTGACAAAGCGGATGGCGAGACGGCGATCCGGTTCTTTGATGAAAACTATAAGAGTGATTTCTCGAAGGACGCCATGAAGGGCGTCCCAAAGGAATTCCTGGATGCAGCAAAGGGGAATGCAGCGAAGCGATAGATCCAGGATCAGCGCTCAGAATTTGGCCCGAAAGGGTTGAACGTCTGAGCCATAATTGTCCGGCGCGAGCCGGATGGGTGGGGGAGAAGCCGGCATCAAGTTGGCGCTCGTATCGGCCTCTCCCCCGGGGCCAGCCATCACGGCTGACCCTGAGTCTTTAGTGCCTTCAGTTGAAGGCCGCAACTCAGGAGGCGCATTTGCGCAGAATACTGCTTTCGGATTTCAGTCGCCTTCGCACGGGTGCATGGCGCCGCTTTGGGGTGGCCCGCGGGCTGTTCGCAGCCGGCGTCGTGCTTCTTGCAGTGCCCGCAGCAGCAGCGGAAAGCACGGGTCAGCGATCCTTTGCGATAATCGACCAGATTTCCGATGTGGCCCGGGCGCGCGTCGAACAGGTTGGTGTGGCGAACAAGGTCGAAGTACTTCAGGCGGGCCGAAACCTTGAGGCAGATATCTACATTCTCGGACAACTAAACAAGGCTAGTGACAGCGCCAATCGTGTTGTCCAGACGGGCGAGGCCTCCCGCGCTGAGGTCGAGGTATCTGGCGACGAGAACCAGTTCCTAGTTGTTCAAAAGGGCGGCAACGGACCGTCGAACAATACTGCTACGACCCGCATCGAGGGCGATCTGAATTCAGCCTCCATCTACCAAGGCAACGAATTTGGGGCCGACTACTACAACTCGGCTCAGCTCTTGCAGCTTGGCACGGCAAATATTGCGGCGATCCGTCAGCAGGTCGACCCACGTACAATTTCGTCTGGCGGAAACGCCGCCACAATCAGCCAGGACGGCACGTCCAACGAGGCTGAGATCGAACAGACAGGCGCCGACAATCTGGCGACCATTGAACAAACCGGATCATCTAACAAAGGGACCATCCGACAGGATGGGACCGGCCTCTCGGCCTTCCTAGCGCAGACTGGAAGCGCACTCGAATACACGATCAATCAGACGGGCTGCGTTTTGGCAGCCGGATGCGGCACCGTTTCGGTGACGCAGACGAGCCCTTAGTCGCTCGCGTCTCATGCAGACATGCCTTGGCTGGGTGACGGCGGGGGTGTGACAGGAGCCAGATGGGTAAGAAACCCAGATTGGCCTTCAGTACGGCCTGTCTGAGAACGGACGGGCAAACGAGAAGTGCAATGAACAGGAGAACAATCATGCGCACGAAACTTTTGGCCTCTGCCGCGATCGCGGCAATCTGCTTCGGAAGCACCGCATTTTCCGAAGAAGCCGTTGTCAATCAGGATGGCTTGAACAACTCGGCCACGGTAGACCAGACGATTGACGCCTCGCTGACTCCAACCGGTCTGGCGAGCAACGAAAATCTTGCCGCAGTCAACCAGACGGGAGACGAGAACGAAGCCACGGTTCTTCAGGGACACACGCCGGCCGGCATCGACAACTTTGTCACCGCAGCGAACTCTGCTGACGTGGACCAGACCAGCGCATCAGGTGCAACCGTTGGCAACATTGCCACTGTGACCCAATTTACAGACACGGCGGCGGGTTCAGCACCGAACTCTGTAGACATCGATCAGGCCACAGCAGGTACCGAAGCGCAGACTGCTGACGTCACGCAAGTAGGTGGTTCGGGCAACTCAGCCACCGTCGCACAAGGTCTTGACGACGATCAGGGGGGCGAACTCGCTACCGTCACGCAAACAGGCAGCGACAACAGCACGGTCGTTGCGCAGGACGGCAATCTCGACACGGCATCGGTCACCCAGGACGGAACATTCAACTCTGCCAGCGTTGACCAGGATGGCAGTGGAGACCTGGCAATCATTGATCAGCTGGGCATGGATAACTCATCGAACATCGAGCAGAATGGCATCAGCGCCCGCGCCGAGAACGTCCAGGATGGTGTCAACAACGACTCGACGATTACCCAGGCGGATACGTCCGGGAACGGTTCAACCGGAATTCCGGGCTATGACCCAGAAGCTCGTGTGCTCCAAACTGGTAGTGACAACACGTCCATGGTCGCACAGGACAACCTGGGTGGTGGATTCAACCAGGAAGCCAACATCACGCAAACGGGTGATGCAAACGACTCCGTCGTTCTGCAATCGGGCGAAGGCCCCGGTTTCACAGGCACGCTTCGGGCAAACGTAACTCAGACCGAAGGGTCGACATCAACGATCGAGCAGACAGCCGTTGTGGGCAATGCCAACAACCTTATGGCGCGTGTGGACCAGGCTGGTGCATCAACTTCGGATGTCACTCAAACAGCTAACGGTCCGCGTGCGGTCGGCCTTACCGCCAATATCATGCAGGATGGTGGCTCTGACGCGTCTGTTGGCCAATCGGTCGACAACACCTCGGCCAGCAACGGAGCCGCCACGCAGTCTGGCGGTGTGCTCGCTACGCTCACCCAGAACGGCGGGTCTTCCGCGACCGTCAGTCAGTCCATTGTTGGCAATGCCTCCTCCGGCGTTACAGCCAGTATTACGCAAGACAATGGGGCATCGGCCGATGTCACACAGACGATTGCGGCTGATGGGGCATCAAACATGCTCGCAACGGTCGTCCAGGATGGCATAAGCGAAGCCTCTGTCACCCAGACCTTCAACAGGGATGGAAGCATGAACTTTTCCGCCGATGTGATTCAGGACGGGTCCGGTAACGACACCACGATCGTCCAGTCTGACAATAATGCGGGTGTGATTCCTGGTGGACCAGACAAGGACGTCTTCGCTTCGACCAACCAGGTCGGTAGTGGCAATGGAGCGAGTATCAGCCAGGAAGGCCGGGCATTCCCGGATTTGAGCCTGAACGCCTACATCACGCAGATTGGCGATGACAACCTTGCCAGCATCGATCAGGACGGAAAGACGAACACGTCGACTATCAACCAGATCGATGGGGCCGCCTTCAATACAGCCAGCATCAGTCAGTCGGGTTTCCGCGTCGAAGGCACGATTACTCAGACCGGCGATGACAATGATGCCTCGATCACGCAGCAGGCTGGCGATGCCGATGCAACGATCTTCCAGTCTGGAAATGGCAACGTCGCATCTATTGACCAGCCAAGCGGCCGCTACTTGACTGCCGATATCGCACAGACCGGGACCGATAATGGAGGGTCCATTTTCCAGCTCAGTGGTGATGGCAACACAGCGTCTATTCTGCAATCGACCGATGGCAACTTCGCGACGATCTCGCAGAGTGGCGGGGACGGCAATTTGGCTGTGATCAGCCAGACTGCTGCCGGTAACGCGATGGGCTCCATCACGCAAACCGGAACCGGTAACTCGGCCTCGATTTCACAATAGCGCATATCGCCCCGAACCGGTTTGCCGGTTCGGGGCACCTTTTTGACGACATGCCCGGAGGACGTGATTTGAACGAAACAGTCAGGCTATCCACCAGGCAGAGCCTGCGCTTTGCAGTTCCATTCCTGTTGTTGCTTTTGCCGGGCACAATCGCATGCACAGCCAACTTTACGACGGATCTGCGCCAGGCATTCAAGCTGGACAACGCCGCTCCGCAGGACGAGGCGCCTCCACCCATTCCAGAGAATCTGCGCCCCGAGAGCTCCCCGCTAACCGCCAAAACGCGCGCTGACCAAGTCAACTCCCAAGACCCGGATGGGTCGGCCGGCATTAAAAAAATGGGAGTGGCACAAGTCGGAAAGACCGACAGCGTTGCGGCTGGCTATATGCAACCCGTATTGGGTTCAGATGATCCCTGCGTTACGGAACCGAATAATATTGAACGCTGCGGACCAAAGGCTCGGCCAGCACCAAGTAACACATGCCGCCGGTGCGCGACCGCTCAAGAGATGACGATTCTTGCACCTGCACGCACAGAGGTCCAGAACTTTGATCCAGCCGTGGCAGTGCAAGAAATTGGTCGTGGTCTCACCGTTTCACAGGCGTCACAATCGGTTGGAAGTGCGTTTCTGACCGGGCCAGAAAGGTCTACCGAGTCCGCGGCAGATGTTGCTCCGACTCCTTTGGAGAGCTTGGATACAATCCTGCCAGGGGCACCTTGGCCGGATGGCGGTCAATAATTAGCCGTTGTAAAAACGTTTTAACTACTGATGCCTATGGGTGTTTTATGGCGGAGGAGGAGGCCGTCATATAGGAACCTCATCCCATTCCTTGTTGTTCCAATATTAGACAATAAGCCAATAAATAACAATGCAGTAAAGGCCGTAGTGGGGAACTTTTGATGCAGCTTGTTTCATTTGATTTCATCCCGAACCAGCGTCACGAGTGCACTAGAAAATGCACTAGCAAAGCACTAGCGTGCCTAAACAGTTGCGACAAAATTACGAGAGTGGTGATGGCACAGGGGATAAATAAACTGAGTGACAGAGCGATCAATGCCAAAAAAGCGGCGGGTCGTTACGCTGATGGAGGTGGTCTTTATCTTCAGGTTCAACCCGGTGGGTCTCGAACCTTTATCTTTATGAAGACGTATGGCGGCAAACGCCAGGTCCTCGGATTGGGAGCGTATCCCGCAGTAACGCTCGCGGCCGCAAGAACAAAGGCATTTGAACTTCGAAAACAGTTCGAAGAGGGCGAATTGGCCGAACTGGTGACAGCTGAAACCTCGCTCAGCGAGGCTCATCACCAGCTACAGATGAGGCGACGCGAAGAAAAACGCCTGGCCGCACAAAAGGAGGAGGCTCGCGTTACGTTTTCCGAATTTTCGAAAGATTGGATGGATAAGAACCTGGTCAGCCTTTCCAATCCAAAGGCAAGACAGCAATGGTACAATACGCTTCGCGACTATGCGAAGCCGATTGCCGGTCTGCCTGTAGACGAGATCAAGACGGAACATGTGCTCAACTGTCTGAAGCCGATCTGGCAAACGAAACCGGAAACAGCCCGCCGTGTGCAACAAAGGATCGAACGCGTGCTTGCCGCCGCTGAGGTTCTTGGCCTCAGAGACGGCAAAAACCCAGCACAATGGAATCGTAATCTCGATCTGCTCTTGCCTAATATGCGCTCGCTGCGACAGCACCATCCGGCAATGCCCTATTCAAAATTACCGGATTACTTCGCGGAACTGTCGGGCAGATACAGCTGCGCATCCCAGTGCCTGCGATTTATTATCCTGACGGCTGTCAGATCATCTGAAGGCAGGGGTGCACTCTGGTCGGAAATCGACTTTGAAAAGTCTGTCTGGACCATACCCCCAGAGCGGATGAAGGCCCGCAAGGAACAGCGCATCCCCCTGAGCTCTGCGTGTCTGGCGCTTTTGGTCGAGCGCCGCTCGCTGGATACCTCTGGTTTCGTTTTCAAATCGCCGACAATTGCGAGTCACGTGTCAGAAGCTGCCTTGCGAAATCTTATGAGCGGTACTGGCGCCAATGATTATACAATCCATGGCTTCCGAAGCACATTTCGTGACTGGGCGGGCAACGCGACATCCTTCCCGAGAGAGCTCGCAGAGGAAGCACTTGCGCACCAGCTCGGGTCTGTCGAAGCGGCCTATCGACGTGATCTTGCCACCGAACGACGTCGAGAGCTCATGGAATCCTGGTCACAATACGCCACGTCGGCGAAGTAGCCTAGTGTCGGCAGCGGGCCCCCCAGATCCAAAATCTTAGGTGCAAGTCGACTGTCCAGGTCAAAGACATACGGGTTGTTTTTGGCGCTGACTGTGTCGGTCACCAAAATTTTGATTCATTTGTCGGAATAGGTTTGGCGCGGTGCCCCCTCTATCCAGTCCTGCACTTCCTGCTCCCGCCACCGGACAGCGTCGCCGGGCAGCTTCACAGGTGCTGGAAAGACTTTTGCGCGCACCTTTCTCCAAAGGGTGGTCCTGCTCCTGTAGCCGGTCAGGTCGAGAACCTGCTTTGCTGTTATCAATCTGGCCATTCCTCACACTCCACTTGTTGAATTGCTACTGTCGGATCAAGCGCCCCTTCGCGCGCGTGCCTTCCGAAACCCACTGTCTCCCGCGATAAACGCCTCGAGCATTAGCGGCACGAGCATCGTGACAGATGCCTCAGTCCCGTACGCGGCTGCATGCACCTGCGCATACGCTTCCAGGTCCGCTGCCAGCGCCGGCTCTACGCTGATCGACAGTTTCTGCGGCGTTCGGTCCGGCAACGGCCCGATCTTCAAATTCACTTCACTCATGGCTGTTGGCCTCCTTCATAGGGCTTCAGGACAATGTCCTTGTTGACGACGATGCCGAGCCGCCAGCCGGGGCGGATGGTGATGGTCGGCTGGACGTCGAGATTGCGGCGCACAATGTCCTGACCCGCCTGGTTCGCACCCGTCTGGGCCGACCGGCGGAGGGCGCGTGCGATGTCACCCTCATCATCGCTGGCAAGCTCGGACCCGACCCCGAGTAGCGTCGAAAGCGCAACGCCCTGCAGCAAGCGCCAGGAATGATAGTCGACCTTGTCTTCAAGCCCGGCATAGCCGCGGGCGTCCACGCCCGTGAGATTATCGATCCTGATCGACGTGCCATCCGGCATGATGATGCGCGTCCAGACAAGCAGGGCGCGTGACTGGCCGAATGCGATGACACTGTCATAGCGGCCGATCACGCGGGCGCCTTGCGGCACAAGCACCGTCTCGCCGCTCACCGTATCATAGACCGGGTTCGTCACTTGCGCGATGACCCGGCCCGGCAGGTCGGAGTTCACCCCCGTGAGCAGGGTTGCAGGGATCACTGTCCCGGCCATCAGCTGCCAGGGGGAGACGGGCGTCTCGAGCCGGTGCGGATTGTAGATCGACGTGTCATCCGTCTCGCCGAGGAAATCCATCTTCCGTTCCTGCCGGTTCGGATCTTCGCTGAGCGACGCGCCAAACACGCCAGACGCAGAGTTCGCGAGCGCTGACAGGTCCGGCATTTGCAGCGCGGGACGCTTGTCATCGGCTGTTTCTGACACCGATGACAGTCTTGCCCCGCTTGCTCCAACGGAGAAGAACACGCCGCTGCCGCGTGCGGCTTCGGACATGGCCGCCTCCCGCGCCGCAAGTTCCGCTTCGCGCATCTGGCGGGCCGTATCGACCTCTGTCGGCGGTGCAGCATCATAGGCCTCATCAAACGTCATGCGTCCTTCGCGCCGGGCTTTCAGGATGGGGCCGCCAAGGTCACCCGGCAGCGGCGGCCCGAGTTCCGGCGCCTCGGGCTTCACGTCGCCATAGCTTGCCGGGAGCGCTTCCAGGCCTTCGGCCGTCGGCTTTCTCGCGGTCGCGTAGAGCTCGCGTCCGGCCGTGGCCTTGTCCCTCTCCGGGGATTGAAGCGCAAATGCCAGCGATCCGAGTATGACCGCACTGGCTGTCCCTAGCAGGATAGCAAGCGCGCGCTTCGAGAACCGCCGGACCGGCCGGGGCTTGCCGCGGATCTCCAGAGATTCAGAGGCTGGGGAAGACGTCTGGCTCATCGGCCCGCATCTCCCAGATCGGACCGTGCGATCCGCACGACATCCTGCTTCTTCTCGCCGAGGCGGAGCTCGGCTTTCGCAAACAGGCGGTCGACCACATAATAATTCCCCGACATGCGGTAGTTCACCAATTGGGAGCGCCCGTCGCGGCCAATCACGAACAGGGCGGGTGCATCGCCCTGGTCAAGCCGGGCGGGGAACTGGATATAGACCTTTCGGCCATCGTCGAATACGCGCTCCGGGCGCCAGTGCGGCCTGTCACCTGCAAGCTCGTAGCGGAACTTCAGGCGTTCCAGCTGGAGGCCCTGCGGTGCATGCGGCTCCGCAGCCCGGGACGTGGCACTGGCAACATGGGTCACGAGTTGCTGGTCCGCATAACGCCAGGAGACGGCGGCCATATATGTCTCCTGGAATGCCTGAAGCTCGAGGTGGTAGGCGCGGCGTGACGTCGTCACAATCAGGTTTGTCCGGAGGCCGGGCTGGATCGGTTTGACGAGAATGTGAGCCTGCGCTGCCGTGCCAGTGCCCGACACGGTGTCGCCAAGTACCCAGCGGACCGTGTCACCGGCCGACACTGACAAGAGCTCCTCGCCGGGTTCGAGCGCGATGTCGGTCACCTGTTCTGGCGCGCAATAAACCTGATAGAGTGCTCCGACTGTGTAGGGATAGACTTGGATCGCGTTCATGTAATTGTCGAGCGAGGGTTCGATGGACGCCTTGCTGTTGGCAGTCTCAATCGCCTCAAAGGGTTTGAGCGATGACGCGACAGCGGCAGCAACAGGCAGGGGCTTCAATTGTCCCGGCATCGGCACCGGGTGGTAGGTCGTCAGCACAACAGGTGATGGCACGCCGTCCAGGTCTTCTTCCGGTTCGAGAAAGAGGTCTTCGGCGAACGCTGTGTCATCCGGCAGCTCCGCATCAAGCAAGATGTCGGGCGCCCCAGCGCCAGAGGGAAAGGTTTCGCAAGCCGTAAGGCAAGTCGCACCGAGAAGGATCAGGGCAAGGCGTTTCATGGAAATCTACTCCTGTTTGTGGTCTTGCGACCAGTTGAGGCCATGGACGTAGAGTCCCAGCGGATTGGCTCGCAGGGTTTCCACATCGCGGGGCGGATCGATCACAATGGAAAAGATGCCCGTGTGGTGTGACCGGTCGATCTCGGCGCCATTTCGGAATGCCGTCTCGCGCCAGCGCACGGTGAAACTGTCATCGGAGGAGCGTACGACGCTGGTCACGTCGATCGAGACCGAGCGGTGTCCGATATCGGCGAACGGGTCATTGTCACGGGCATAATCGTTGAGTGTCGCGGCGGCCCGGTCGGTCGCATAGGCATAGGCCTTCAGCCAGTTCTGGCGCACCACGACCGGATCAATGGAAACCGAGCGCGTATTTGTGACAAAGTTCGCCAGATGATACGCGATCTGTGCATCGGTCGGCTCGTACTGCCCCTCGGCCGGGCCGACGGCGCGTACGGCGCCGTCTGTCGTCAGTTCAACCACATACGGCGTCACAAAAGACTGGGTCGAGCGCCAGACAAGCCCGCCTGCCAGCACGAACGCGAGCGCAATCGATCCGAGGGCCGCGAGGCGCCAGTTTGCGGCCTGAACCCGGTAGGAGCCGATCCGGTCGTCCCAGGCCTGAGCCGCGCGCTGGTAGGGTGTGACAGGTTCGGGTGTGTCGCCGTATCGGCAGGTTGTGCGTTTCCAAAGCATCTCTGTCTAATCCTCGTCTGATCGGAGCTGAACGGATGTGCCACCGCCTGGCTGGTCGCCGTCTCGGACGGCAGAGGCGGCCATCATGCCGGCATCACGGGTTGTCTGGCTGCGCCGGATGCGGCTTGCCCAATCGGGCGCTGACCGGTCATTGGCGGTGGGCGGCGCAGAGGGCGTCGCGCCTGACCCGCCGGTCGCGGCAAATGCCGCGCGGCTTCCAGCTTGTGACCTCGCTCCCGGATTGCCAAATGCGCGGCGCGCGAACCCCGCAACTCCCGAGGCCGCGGTCTGGACGCCTGCGCTGGCCACGCCGCCCATGCCGGCAGCCGCTGCGCCCATACCCGTCTTGCCGGCGCGCGCCGCGCCGAGTGAATAGGCCGTACGTGCCCCGCCTGCCATGGAGGCGGCCGCGCCAATCGCACTCCGCCCGCCCTCCGCAACCGCAGACACAGCTGACTTCGCAACTGTCCCGCCGGCAACAGTGCCAGCTGCAACACCTGCCATCGTGCCGACGGCTGCGCCCGCACCGAGCTGCGGCGCGCCGGAGACAAGGCCGGTCGCGATGCCGGGCCCGAACAAACCGAGGGCGAGCAAGGCGAGCGACCCCAGGATAACGGAAGCCGCCTGCTCAAGCGTCACATTGTCCGGCTCGAACGTGGATGTGATGCTTGTGAAGATCGTGGATCCGATGCCGACAATGATGGCGAGCACCATGAGCTTGATGCCCGAGGCAATCACATTGCCGAGCACCTTCTCGGCGAGGAACGAAGTCTTGTTCCAGAGCGCGAAGGGAATGAGGACAAAGCCCGCCAGCGTTGTCAGCTTGAATTCGATGATGGTCACGAAGAGCTGGATCGCGAGGAAGAAGAAGGCGAGGAGCGTGATCAGCCAGGCGAGGAAGAGGACCGCGATGATCACGATATTTTCGAAGAAGGCGATCGGGCCTGTCAGTTTCCGGATTTCATCCAGCAGGGGATAGGCGGCATCAAATCCGGTCGCCGCGACGAAGCCGGGCTTCACGATGTCGTCTGCCGTCAGTGTCCCGCCGGTTGCATTGAGTCCAAGCTGGGCAAAGCTTCGGAACACGACGTCGGCGAGCAGGGCGAAATTGCCGAGGATCAGGGCAAAGGCGCCGACATAGAGGACCTTTTTCAGGAACCGGCCGATGACGTCCGTGTCCGGTCCCATGGCCCAGAAGAGACCGGCCAGCGTCACATCGATTGCGATCAGCACCGAAGTCAGCCAGGCGACATCGCCCTGTAGGAGGCCGAACCCGCTATCGATATAGGCGGAGAAGGTCGCGACAAACCGGTCGATGACATTGAGATCCTCCATGGCCATCAGTTCCGGGTGTAGGCGGCGCCGTCGCCGCGGAAGCGTTCGTGCCGGACCCGCGCCTGCTCTTCGAGCGCGGCGCGCCGGGAAGCCTCGACCGCCTCCATCCGGTACTGGGCCGCCATCAGCTGCTGCATCTGCATTTGCTGTTCGACAGAGAGGGCGATCAGCTGGTTGCCGGCCTGGGCCACAGAGAGATTGCCTGAAGCCGACTGGCTCTCACTGACAAGTTCGCTCAGCGTGCCTTGAGAATCAGCAATGGCCGACACGATCCCTGACTGGACCTGCACAGCGCCCGCAAAACTCCCCCGCGACAGACGCCACTGATCTTTTGCCTGCGCGGTGATCTCTTCGTTCGAGACGTCCTCGTAGCTCTCCGGGAAGGCCTCCTCATACCGGCGTTCTGACTCTTCAACTTCGTAGGAAATCTCGTCGGCCTCACGCATCAGCGTGTCGATCCGTTCTAGCAGGCGTTTCAAATGCTCGATGGACCCATAGTCGAGGCGTTTGAGGTCCTCGGCCTGGTTCACCAGCATTTGCGCCTCGTGCTGGAGCTGCGTGATCTGGTTGTTGATCTGCTCCAGCGTATTGGTGGCCGTCACGATGTTCTGCACCAGGTTCGTCGGGTCGATCACGACGTCACCGACACCGAGCAGGGCGTCTGCGCGCGGCACCGTCAGGGACAGTCCCAACATCCCCACGAGTACAGCGGTCACTCTGCGGCGCATGGCACGGCCTCCCTGTCAGCGATGAGGTCAGAGGCCCAATCGAGCCCCTTCGCCGCGAGCCAGGCGGCAGCGAACCCGCCCGGTCCCACGACGTCCATAACCTCATCCATCTGCACCTGATCGGCCTTCGACCCGGCCGCGCAGAATGCGAGCGCCACGGGACCCAGCTCCAGATCGAAGAGCCGGTTGCCCGCCGGGCATTGCAGGTAATAGTCCCGTTTCGGCGTTGCCCGCGCGATCAGCTGGGTCTGCCGGGCATTGAGACCAAACGCATCATAGGTTTTTGCCTGTCCGGGTTCTTCGGCCCGTGCATTGGCGAGGAATATCCGGGTGGGCGCGCTTTCGATCAGGGCCGGTGCAATCTCGCTCGAAGTAATGTCCGCCAGGCTCTGTGTCGCAAACACGACCGAGACGTTCTTTTTGCGAAGAGTCTTCAGCCAGTCCCGCAGGCGTCCTGCAAACAGCGGATGATCAAGGAAGAGCCAGGCCTCGTCGAGGATGAGCAAGGTCGGACGGCCGTCGAACCGCGCCTCCAGCCTCTCGAAGAGATGCGCAAGGACAGGCGCGGCAAGGCGCCTGTCCGACATCAAGGCTTCCATTTCAAAGCACGCCAGATCTGACGCTGCAAAACTGTCCGCATCTGCGTCGAGTAGCACGCCATAGGGCCCGTCCAGCGTGTAAGGCTGCAGCGCTTGCCTCAAAGCCGACGACTGGATCAAAGCCGTCAGCCCCGTCAGCGTGCGCTGGCGGCGCGGGGCTTCAGCCAGGCTCTTCAGCGCCGACCAGACGGCCTGGCGTACTTCCGGGATGATCGTGACGCCTTCCTGTTCGATCAGTGCCAGGATCCAGTTCTGCGCGGCAGCGAGCGATCCTTCATCAGATATTTCACTCAATGGCTGGAACGCGTGACTGCCGCCCAGGTCTAGGTCATACCAGACACCGCCCAGCGCCATCGTCATGGCGCGCGCCGACTTTCCCTTGTCGAACACGAAGACCTGGGCGCCTTCATAGCGCCGGAACTGAAGCGCGAGCAGGGACAAAAGAACCGACTTGCCGGCCCCTGTCGGCCCGACAATCATCATATGCCCGACATCGCCCTGGTGCGGCACCAGCCGGAACGGGGTGGAGCTTGCCGACCGCGCCATCAGGAGCGGCGGGCCGTCCAGGTGCGCGTTGCGTTCGGGCCCGGCCCATTGGGCCGAGAGCGGCGCCATGCGTGACAGGTCGACCGTATTCAGGATCGGCTGGCGCACATTGGCATAGGCCTCGCCGGGCAAGGCGGCGAGCCAGGCTTCGATGGCGTTCAGCGTTTCCGGGGTGGCGGTGAAGCCGCGGGCATTGATGACGCGTTCTGCCGCCCGGATGCGTTCTTCGGCAATCAGCGGATCGGCATGAGTGAGAACGAGCGTTGCCGTGTAATAGCCGAACGCAACATGGCCTGCGCCAAGCGCCTGAAGGGCGGCGTCGACTTCAGACGCCTGGTTGTCGGCGTCCGTGTTGAACTGTGTCGCGGCCTCGCCGGTCAGGATTTCGCGAAAGTACGAGACGAGCGAGCGGCGCTTGGCGAGCCAGGCCCGCATGTAGCGGTTGAGGATCTTTTCCGCATCAGGCTTGTCCAGCGGTATGAACCGCGTCACCCAGCGATAGGGGAAGCCAAGCTGGTCGAGTTCCGCCAGGAGGCAAGGTTCGCTCGTGCCGGGGAACTTGCGCACGGTCAGGACTTTCAGCGTCTCGTCGCCGAGCATCGGGGCAAGCCCGCCCGTGACGTCCGTATCGGCGAGGAGACCGTCAAGGAACATCGGCGCGTCCGGTGCCCGGACCGGATGCCGTTTCAAAGAGATGCATCCATGGAGATGGGTGAGTGTCTCATCATCATTCAGGAACCGCGCGTCCGGCATCAAGTCGGTCATGAGATCCAGTCCACGTGCTGTCTCGGTCTCGAACCGGTCCAGGTTCTCGGAAAAGAAGCTGCGCGGCGCTGCGGCCGGGTCTTCGATGAAGAGCTTCTCTACACGGGCTGTCCGGTCGGCTGGCGGCATCCACGACAAAGTCAGGTAGCAATCGGTTTCAAAATGCCGTCCGGCTTCTTCGAACCAGGCACGGCGTTCCTCATCGACGAGCCAGGCGGCCGGATCACGCCATATGCCGTCCGGATAGGCCGTCGAGGTACGCCGGTCCGCTTCGAACCAAAGCGCCCAGCCGGACCCGAACCGCATGAGGAGGTTATTCATCCGGGCCGAGATGGAGACGAGCTCTTCCGGCGTCGCGCTTTCAAGGTCGGGGCCCCGGTAAGCGATGGTGCGCTGCAGGCTGCCATCCTTGTTGAGGACAATACCGGGCGCCACGAGGGCGGCCCATTTGAGGTGATCGGCAAGTCGTGCCGGGCGGGCGCGGTATTCACGGAGGTTCAGCATGCGAGGTACCCCTTGTGGCGGACATGCCGGATCAGCACGTCGATAAATTGCGGGTCACGGCGCGCCGCAAAGACGCAGAGCCCATGTGCGATCAGCCAATAGGCGAGCCCCACAATCCAGAGCTGCAGGCCAAGTCCAAGCGCTGCGGCGAGCGTGCCGTTCACGATCGTCGCCATGCGCGGCGCGCCTGCGGTCAGGATTGGCTCTGTGAGCGCGCGGTGAACCGGTGTCACATAGCCGTCAGGGAGGGACGAACGGTCAGCCATCAGAGCGTCGCCCCGCCGCCGAACGAGAAGAAGGAGAGGAAGAACGAAGTGGCCGCAAATGCGATCGACAGGCCGAACACGATCTGCAGTAGTTTCCGCATGCCCCCGCCGCTTTCCCCGAATGCCAGGCCAAGCCCAGTCAGTATGATGACGATCGTGGCGAGAATCTTGGCGACCGGGCCCTCGATGGATTCCAGGATCGATTGCAGCGGCCCTTCCCAGGGCATGCCGGAGCCCGCCGCATGGGCTGGCAGGACGAGGACCATGACGAGTGCGGTCAGGCTGAGGGCTTTGCCCATATCTCGGGTCATCGGTAGTGTTCCTTTCAGTGGTGGAGTGCAGAAGGCTGGAGAGACGGCAGGTTCGGCAGGACGAGTTGAAGGTCGGGCACAATCGGGCGAAGGTCATAGCCATGCCGCCCGAGCCCGCAGAGCGAGGCGACAGTCTCGACCCGGCGCGAGCCATTTCGGCGGGCAATGAACACGACGCAGTCGATCGTCTCCGAGATGAGGTCATGCGGCACGTTCACGGCCGCCTCGCCGACCAGCTGTTCGAGCCGGGAGAGTCCTGCGAGCGCAGAGTTTGCGTGCAGGGTCGCGATCCCGCCCGGATGGCCGGTATTCCAGGCCTTCAGCATGTCGAGGGCTTCAGGCCCCCGCACTTCGCCAATCACGATCCGGTCGGGCCTGAGCCGCAGGGTCGAACGGACAAGGTCCGACAGGGAAACCGATCCTGGCTGCGTGCGCAGCTGCACGACATCGAGCGCGCCGCAGGCGAGCTCGCGCGTATCTTCGAGGATGACCAGCCGGTCGCCGGTTTCGGCCATCTCCGCAAGGAGCGCATTGGCGAGTGTTGTCTTGCCCGATCCCGTGCCGCCGACGATCAGTATGTTTGACTTGTCGAGCACGGCGCGCCGCAGCGCATCGGCATGGTGGCCGCTCATCACGCCCGAAGCGACATATTCGTCAAGCCGGATGACGCGGCCTGCCGGTTTGCGGATCGAGAAACAGGGACCCGGCGCGACCGGTGGCAGGACGCCTTCGAACCTCTCCCCGCCCATCGGCAGCTCGGCTGACACAAGCGGCGTGAGGCGGCCCGCATCCCGCTGCATATGGGTTGCGACCAGCCGGATCACGCGCTCGACCTGGGCAGGTGCCAGCGCCGCGCCGCAGGCAGTACGCCCCGCGCCATGCCGTTCAATCCAGAGCCGGCCATCGGGATTGACCATGATCTCGACGACCTGCGCATCGGCAAGCGCCGCCATGATGACGGGCCCGAAAGCTGTCGCCAGCATGTCGCTGGTGCGCGAAAGGCTCTGGGCTTCACGCATCGATTCCGCGCCTTTCCCCAAGCCGGTCAAGTTCAGCTTCGCTGACAAAGTCGGACGGAGACGCGGTAAAGTCCTCGACAGCGTTCTGCAGGATCCGGTCGCCCAACCGGAGCGCTTCGGCAACCTGATGGACGAAGAGATCGAACCGGAGGTCACCTTTTGCCCGGGCTGCATCCAGCTGGTCGGCCGGAACAGGCGGCGTCACGGTCAGGAAGTAGCGCACGAAGGTCGAGACCGTCTCGCCGAGGATCAGGTGGTGACGCTCCAGCCGCCCGAACTGGCGGGTCAACCGGTCGAGCCGCCGCGTGATAGCGGCGTCCCGCTGGTCGTCCGTGTCGCCCGCAAACAAGGCGGCGAGCGCCCGGTCGACAATCTTGCTTTCTGAGAGGCCCGGCCGCCTGGCCATGGCCCGAAGTCGAACGAGATTTTCTGCAGAGATATAGGGCTGGATGCGCGGCTTCATTTGTTGCCCCGTCCAGTCAGGTCAATTCCGGTCGTCTGTTCCAGTCCGTCCGCAATCTGGATCGCATCGAACAGTCCCTGCTGGAGTGGCTGGCGAGGCCGGGACGGGCGGGCCGGCCCGGGCGACCGGGGTCCCTTTGGCCCGGAAGATCGGACTGGAGTGCCTGCGCTTCCAAAGCCCGGACCGCCTTCATCCGAGTCATCCGACACCGGTGGCACCATCAGACCTTCATGCAGGGTCCGGATCTGCTGACCCCAGTCATCCAGGCGAGCTTCGGGCAGGGCCTCACCATCCCGGGGCGGCTTCATGAGGCGTGAGGTGAAATTGCGATCGGCATAATAGCGCAGTTTCTTCGCCCGGATCGGCGGACAGCCGGCAACAAGGACAAGTTCCTCGGACGAGGGCAGCTGCATGACTTCGCCGGGCGTCAGCAATTGCCGGGCGGTTTCCTGGCGCGATACCATCTTGTGCGAGAGCCAGGGCGCCAGCCGGTGGCCGGCATAATTTTTCATCGCGCGCTGTTCGGTCTTGGTCCCGAGCGCATCCGAAATTCTCTTGGCCGTGCGCTCGTCATTGGTCGCAAACGCCACCCGCACATGACAATTGTCCAATATGGCGTTCGATGGACCATAGGCTTTCTCGATCTGGTTCAGGGATTGCGCGATCAGGAAGGCTTTGAGGCCATAGCCCGCCATATAGGCCAGCGCACTTTCGAAGAAGTCGAGCCGGCCGAGAGCAGGGAACTCGTCCAACAGGAACAGGACCTGGCTCCGCGAGGAAGAAACATCCACATCCAGGTGCTCGGTGAGCCGCCGCCCGACCTGATTTAGGATCAACCGGATCAGGGGTTTGGTCCGGGAGAGGTCGGAGGGCGGCACGACCAGGAACAGGGATAGCGGGCGCTTGCCTTCGACCAGGTCCGCTATCCGGAAGTCGCAAGCCGAGGTCACTTCGGCCACGACCGGGTCACGATACAGCGACAGGAAACTCATCGCGGTCGACAGGACCCCGGAGAGTTCATTCTCGGATTTGTTCATCAGCTCGCGGGCGCACTGCGCAATCACGGGATGGACCCGCGGCGCCTCAGCAGTGCCGACATGGTTGGTGCGCATCATGATTGTGAGTGTGGCGCGGAAGGTGCGGTCGGGATCCGACAGGAAGCTCGCGACCCGGGCGAGTGTCTTCTCGCCCTCGGCATAGAGGACATGCAGGATGGCGCCGACGAGCAGCGAGTGCGCGGTCTTCTCCCAATGGCTCCAGCGCTCCAGCATGCCTTCGGGATCGACGAGGATATCGGCAATGTTCTGGACATCGCGCACTTCGCAGTCGCCGCGCCGGACTTCCATGAGCGGATTGAAATGCGTCGAGCGTTTGTCGGTCGGATCAAACCGGACACAGTCTGAGAAGGTCGAGCGCCAGCCGGATGTCAGCTGCCAGTTCTCGCCCTTGATGTCGTGCACCACGGCCGAGTGTGTCCACGACAGCAAAGTCGGCACGACGAGGCCGACGCCCTTGCCAGACCGGGTCGGCGCAAAGGCCATGACATGGTCTGGCCCGTCATGGCGCAAGTATGATCCTTCGGCCTGTCCCAGGAACACGCCGGCAGGTTCGAGCAGCCCGGCCTTGCGCATGTCACCCTTGAGCGCCCAGCGAGACGATCCAAACGTGGTCACCTTCTTGTCCCAGCGTGCCCGCAAGATCGATCCTGTTACCGCGATGGCCACGGCGATCACGCCGCCCGAGGCCGCAATCTGGCCGCCCCGGGAGAATACGTCCGGCGCATAGGCATCAAATGAGAACCACCAGCCAAAGAAGGCCCAGGGTGCATAGATCGGATAGTCCGCCAGCACGAACCATGGCTCGCCGAGCCGCGCCGACCAGCCAAGCTGAAAGGCCGTCCATTCAGTAGCCGTCCACACCGCCAGGACAATGACGGCGAAGACAATCAGGATCTGCCAGGAAAGGGTCGTGTTCGGTTTCATGCCCCTTAGGCTGGGCCATCCACAGTCTCATCGTCCAGAGTGAAAGTTGTGCAGAATCCGGTAGTTAAGCGCAAAAACAAGAACAGTCAGGTCAGCAGAGAGTAGCGAAGCGTAGTAGCTGCGATGTTACTTTTTCCGCACCAAAAGTCTTATTGAATGACTTGCGACGCCTCTGCGATCAATAGGAGTCGCCTTGACGGAGCCACTTAAATCGCCCCTTAGACACATTACCCCCGAGGGGCATGGGGCGTCCACTTTAAGGCGCATTTTAAGGGAAGCAGGTCGGGATTTTCCACTCCACCAACTAGGAGCGGAGACATCCGGACATGCGAAAACACCTGCGGACATTCGACAAGGTTACGGTCGACTTCGAAGATCGGGACTGCTCGGTGAAAACCGTCCATTCCATCAGTCTGACTGAGGTTAGCTTCCAGTTCCAGCTGACCACACAACAGCTGAAATGCTCTCCTTACAAGCTCAGAAAAGCCATAGAGACCCTCGCCACTGTAAAGATATTAGACCTCGCCTCCTTCCTCGACAAGATGCCGCCCGGCTGACGTCTCAATCCGGCACAAAAAGACCCGGTCCTAGAGGAAAGCAGGTAGAAATCATTGCCGCGCTTACAGTGTATCCAATTGAAAATCACAACTGAACGAAAACACAATCTTGTCATCAATTTGTATAGTCATGCGTGCAAATCAATCTCGTCAGAGGTGAAGTAAACCGCGACTTTGGGCGATCGATGCGGCACGCGCGTCTCAAACGCCTATTCAACATTTCTCTTTCTAGTCCCCAAAGGATATCATATTGGATTCACTCCGCAAATATAAGAGCACCGTTTCTATTTCCGCAAAATCTGTTTAAGCGACACTCTGTGACTATAACGCAGAGGTTGCGGGCTGCGTTTGAACATACCCGCGAATTACAAGGACTAGCTATCGTTATGGCGGCTTCAGTATCGCGAATACTTCACATCACGGACTTGCACTTCGGAGCGAAGTACAAGTCCGACCAATCGGTGATATTAACGGGTTTGAAGGAAGACTTAAGGCAGTCTCGTTCCGGACCATTTGCAGCCGATTTTCTTTGTTTTTCTGGTGATGTTGTTTTTTCAGGAAATGAAGCGTCGTTCGGCGCGGTTTTCGAAGAATTGCTGGATATCGCGGATAGTGCTGGTCTCGACAGTCAGAAGATCATTTTGGCACCCGGCAACCATGACGCTGATACTGACGCAATCAGCCGAGAAGTGCGTCGGCTTGATGGATTCAGAACTACATTGGCAAAATCAGAAAGCGGTAACGCACTTTTCGAAGATTCTGATCTTAAGTCATACGTATCGAACATTTTCGATCCCTATGTTCGTTTCGCCGAACTTTTTGAGGATAACGCAGCTGACAGTTGTTGGCCCTACTACTGCGTGAAAAATTTTTTAGATGTGTCGTTTATATCAATCAATACAGCTCTTTTGACTGGAAGCGGGCTGCCTGGACTCTCAGATGAAAACGCGATGCTCGTTCCGGAAGCCGCATTAACGAAAGCATTATCGAGCGTTACTGAAGGCAATCGAGTTGTGTTCGTTGGACACCATCCGCTAGAATGGTTAGCTCAGCCAAATTCAAAGCGCATAACTAGCCTGATCGAAACGACGGGTGATGCTTACCTTTTCGGCCATGTGCACAACGCGAAGCCGACCAAGAAGACTATGGCCCATGGCTCGATTGTCACCAATCAGGGCGGAGCCCTATACCAAGGGCGAGATCATCAAGCATGGGCGGGGTATGCAATTGCTCTAACCTGCCAAACTCAACGTTCATGGTACACTAAAACCCGTCGTTGGTATGAAAACCGGCGGGAATTTGACGACGCCACAGAACTCGGAAGACATGGCGAATTCACAACTGATCCCGCGTACTGGCGAAAGACGATCCCCTCCTTAGACGCAAGTGCGATTGAACAGTGGCGGCAGGAACAACTAATTCCGTTCATACGGGCGAACTGTTCTGAAACAGTGGTAGGTATGGATATTGATGATGTGTTTGTCGCACCCGAATTTTCCTTTGAAACTCCTTATCTGAAAGTAACGGATCATCAATTCGGATCACGAATGAAGATCATTTCTTATCAGGACATTGTTGAATCCGATCAAAGCTTCCTCATTTCCGCACAGCCCGAGATGGGAAAAACATCAACTTTGAATCAAATGACACTCGATTTAGCGCGACTTCCGATGATTGACAGCTCATGGACGTTGCCAGTCCGAATTGACTTCGGCGCTATTGGAACAAACCCGCAAGGACTCATGAAATGTATTCGAAAGGCGGTTCCTTCACTGCCGCCTTACTTTGAGCTGAAAGATATGCTGCAATCGGGGCAGATTGTGCTCTTGGTTGATGATCTCGATTTTAGAGACAAGATGCGACGCCGAATTCTTTTTGATTTTGTCGATCAGTACACTGCAAATCGCTATATTTTTTCGACGAGCAACCCGATTTTTGAAAATGCTGGAATGCATCCGGAAATCTCTAGCCAGCACGATTTCCAAACCATCACGATGCGGCCGCTTAAGGGCAGCGGTCTGGCTGCGCTGATCGAAAAATCTAAACCAGACAAGCAGATGCCAAGTGACAAGTTGAGAGAGCGGCTGCTTCGAGAAGCGGAGGTGCTGAACGTGCCCCTTACCGCTGTGACCAGCACTCTACTGATCCAAATTCTTTCGAGTGACGTTGCCGAGCGTCCCATGAATCAAGCGGCTCTCATCGACCGATATCTCGATCTACTTCTTGAAAAATATGCCGCACCAGAACTTGATCTCGGAACCTTCAACTATAAAAACAAGCTCGACCTGCTAGCCGCAATTGCGGAGTATATGGTGCGTCATTCGAATTACCACCTAGTTGAGAACTTGGTTGTGAGGTTCATAGCCGATTACCTTGAGGCATTCGGGCTAGAATATTCAGCAGCTTCCATTTTTGAGCATTTAGTTGGGACGAAGGTGCTGCGCAGAAAAGACGGGCTGGTCAACTTTCGCTTAAGGATGTTTCTGGAGTACTTTGTCGCATATAGAATGCAAACCGATGAGATTTTCAGAGCTTATGTGTTTGATCCATCGAGGTATGTTTCATTTCCAAACGAGATAGGACTGTATTGTGCATTAAGTCTAAAAGACGACGAAAAACTCCTTATGGTGTTTGAAGGATATAAACAGGTATTCAATCGGGTTTGGCTGGGTAAAAAATCAGTAGACAGAGGAGGTGAGGCGCTTGACGCGTTTCAGCTGCCGGCGAAAGATGCGCAGCTTGATCAGCTGGATGAATTTACATTGGCAACGCGAACTAACGAAGAGATTTCAGACGAACGCCTCGCGATACTCGATGATTTAGAGCTAGAGGATAATCAGTCGCAAGAAATCCAGCGATACATTCCAGAGGATGAGACGTCTGACTGGATGGCGCACCTATTGCTTTTGAGCGGAATGCTAAAGCACCTGGAACTGGTGTCTAATCAGACGAAGTTGGATGTGCTTGATTCCGTCATCGATGGTTGGCTTCACTTCACGCATTATTCACTAGGCGTAATGGCGCAACTTGCGAAATCAAAGAGACTTCAAATCAACGGAGTCACTTATAGGTCAGCTTTCCCAGAAGATATGCCGGAGGGCGAAATAGCGCGATTGCTCGTTACAGCCATGCCTGTTGCCGCAGCTCGTATGGCGTCATTGTCACTAGCTACTGAAAAGCTGGCAGTGCAACTACGGACCAATATGGGCTCGGCAGATGAACCTGCTTCAAAAAGCTTGTTCAAATTTGCCTTGCTGGTCGACTTGATAACAAGTGAGATCCAGCGGTCAGGTCCGATTGTTCTAAACAAGGTCTCCGGATCGGATTTCTTGTCGCGAGCATTCGCATTGAAACTCCGTGAAATTGCCGTGCGATACAAATTATCTGACGATGCGCTCGGTCATGTCCGGCAACTCACGGCGGATGCTGCTCTAGCCTCCACGAGTGGATCAAAACGTGACAAACAGTCTCGACGTAACAAAATTGTCGAGGGAATCCGTCGGGAGCGATTGCTTATCAAGTTTCAAACAAAGGATGATCTTTAGCTGGCGTGGGAAAAAATCAACGTTAGTCGCTAGATTTCTCGTCCCTGCGGAATCAACCAAGAAACCGACCCACCCCGCATCATCCCTGAAACGCTCATCCCGCGGCCACGCTCCAGCACATCCCGCCATGGCACAATCGTAAAATCCCGCGACCGTTCAATCACTGCAAACTTCCCGCTGACCCGCCACAAGGGCTCACGATAGACGCCGTCCACATGACCACGCATTGGCGCCGGAGAATACGGCTTCCCGATCTCCTCACTCAGCGTCCGCCCCGCCTGTGCCAGGTCCCGCCGGAGCAGTTCCGATTTCTGTGCCGGTGTCAGCGCCTTCCCATCATTCGCCGCAATCTCGATCTTTGCCAGGAACGCACGCCGCTTCACCTGCGCATCCGCCACCTCCCGCCCGAAGCCCAGCGGGACGTCGGCAGGCGTGGGTGCCTCATCCAGCCAAGTCACCCCCAGGGCATGTGTCTGCTCTGCAAGCCCTGTCTCCGAATGCACCAACATCGCCAACGACCTGGATCGCGCCTGAGTACGCTCATAGACGCGTGCCTTCGCCAAATAGTTCTCCGGAACCGTCCAGTTCGCTTCAGCAGACCGTTCAACATGTCCCTGCCGCCGGAGCGCCTCCAGCCGCCGTACATGCGCCGCGATAAATTCCGGGGACGCGCGCGGGTCGTCCGCCTGATGCAGACCCGCAGAATATGTCCCGCTATGCTTGCGCGCGATCCGGTCTATCGTGATGTCGGATGGCTTCGGCTCAAGGTCTGGCGGCGACAGCGTTACGATCGCGCCGCGCCTGATCTCGGCGAGCTGTTCAGCGCCAGCCAGGTCGGCATAAACTGCCCGCCCATCCAAACCGTCAATGATTGCATAAGCCCGGTCATGCGACTCGCCCGTAAGTCCCATCTGAAGCACCGCCCCGGTCACGCTTCGTCCGTCCGGATCAGACCTGTCAAATATTGCATCCGTATCTAGGCGGCGGCCACTCGTTCCTGCCAGTGCCCGGTTCATCGTCTTGATGGTGTCGCCGCGCTCACCGAGCGATTTTAGTGTCGCCTTGAATTTCCCATGAATCTGCCAGCGCCCGGAGCTCAGTTTCCCGGCAAGTCCAAGCCGTTCCAGTGTCCGTAACCGTGCCGCATGCAGGGTGCGGTATCGCGGCGGGCTGTCCCTCAGCTCGAGCAGGTTATCCTCGCCTGCCTGACGGTCCAGGAAGTGATCGATACGTGTCAGCCGTTCAGCTGTCGCTTCGGTATGGAGTTTCCGCTCCTGTTCGAGGGCGGTTTCAGGTCCGAGTTCAAGTGTCACCAGATCCTCAGCGCGCTCTCGAATACCGTACGAAATGTATTCCCGCGGGATGACGAGATCCCTCCCATCCTCACGCTTGCCCCGGATGATCAGATGCGCATGCGGCCGACCGGTATCATGATGGATCGCGCCGACCCATTCGAGTCTTGTCTCAAGGTCCTTTTCCATCTGCCCCACAAGGTCTCTCACGAAGGGTTTGAGGCCCGCCATTTCAACGCCGTCTTCGGGCGAAACAATGAACCGGAAATGATGCCTGTCGTCGGACACCGCCTCGACAAAGTCCTTCGTGCCGGCATCTTCATGGTCCCGGTCGAACAGCTGTCCGCGATCCGCCTCCGACAGGGCGGCATCCCGCTTTATGTAAGCCACATGCGCCATGAGCGCTGCAGCACTGGAAACCGACATCCGGACAATGCGCGCCTTTACGATGACCCGCCGCCGACCACCGCGCAGGGCAGGGGATGGACGCCGAGACAATCCGGAACGCCGGGCACCGCCTGACGCCGATAGCGCCTTGGTCATCCGCGAGAGATACGTTTTCGCGCGTCCCCCTGACCCACCAGAGCGAATCCTGCCAGGACGCGGGGTGAACGGATTGTCGCCCTCGGTACTCATTCGGGCGCCTCGGGCGCCAGATCTGCTTCAAAAGGCCAATAGAACCATGCCATCCTGCAGCAATCATTGGGAAATGGCCTGAACCGCGGCTCTGCGAAGTCTGGTGTAGAACCATAAAAAGAGATGTGCAGACAAGGGACTAGACCCTGATTGGCTCCATGAGCTTTTATCTTGCAATCGCCACCCTCCCAATCCGATGCCTCTCTCTCGTCAGGAGTGTGCCAGGAGATATCTCCCAGAAACACAGCCCGCCCGATGACATGCGACAGGCTCACGGGGCCAAAATACCGGCTGTCAAAGGATTCCGGGGTCTCATTCGAAATAAGAAGGATTTCACCCAGGCGAAGGGATGTGCAGCCTTGGGTCCAGACGGGCAGGGGCCGACCGGACCGGTCCTGTCCAAGCAGGGGCAGGGGCGGCTGGCCAGCAACGGTCAATACGCCGGCATCCACACAAACCCTATCGCCCACAACGGCCCAGACGGTCTTGATGACCGGTATGTCTGCCGGAAGGTATTCACGTGTTGCGGCCAGGCCTTCAGCGTGTCCGGGCAGGCGGGATGCCACAAGATCACCGCGTTTGGCTATCTTGAGCGGCTCCACTTTGTACCAGCCAATCGGTGCGCTTTCGCTCGGATTGTAGAGCAGTCTCGGTGCGGGTTTCAGCACAAATCCCGCCCAGAGAATCCCTGCTCCAAGGGCAGACAAGGCAAGCGGTATCGCGCGGTCCTTATCCATCACCAGACCTCTCGTTCAAGAAGGTGTTCAACCGGAAGCCCGGCCTGCAATTGCGTGGACAGGCGTTGCCAGAAGGCGGCGGAGATGGTGGTTGGATCGGTGCGCTCGGATATGGCATTGATCGCCTCGAAAGCGCGCCTCGCATGATGGGAATGGAGCGCAGAGAGGAACAGGATGCCGCCCGGCTTTATGCCTGAAACTCGGCTGATCCGGTCACCTGATGATCCGGCCCGGATGATAAATAATTGCCAGTCCGCGGCAGCTCGAAACGTGGTGCGCCTGCGCTCATATCCGAACACATCGCCCGGAAAGAAGGCGGCCATCTGCCTGTGATCGCAGGTGTTCCGGATCATGCGCGGCGCACCAAAGAGCAGGCGTTCGGTCAGGCCATTTTGATCCTCCACAAGTGAAACAAGCGTCAGATCAATAGCCATTTTTCGCGTCTCCTGGGCGGTGGCTGGACGCTGAAAAACGGAGAAGGTCATCGACATGATAGACGACAACACCGACATGCTTTCGGTAGACCGGACCGAGACTGGCGTAGCGCCAGTTCTGCAGCGTTCTTTCTGACACGCGAAGGAACCGTGCCGCTTCCTTTGTGGTCAGGAACGGGCTTTCGCCAATGCCGTCGGTCTGCATGATGAAACGCTTTCCTGATGCCAGGTCCGGGCCTTCGCGGACGGCTCCCGGCGTCAGGAAAACAAGGGATGATCCTAATCGGGAGTCACGAAGATATGCCGATCATCTGCGAAACCCTGCTTAACCATGCGTACAGCGCATGGCTTCCTACAGGCGTGAGCGCCAACAGACCTTGAAGCGACGGGCGCATAGGCAAAGCCGCTCCGGAGATCTCTCCGGAGCGGCCAGTCTGGTTATCTCAGCGGGGCCTTAGTCCCTGGGGTTCCAGAGGATCACGTGGCGGCCTTTCTTGCCCTTGACCGGTGCAAGGTTCGCGTAGATGCGGCGCGGACCGATCTGCGGATCTGCGAGGGTCAGCGAGACGTATTCGCGTCCCGAAGACTTGGCCTTGCGCATCCAGCCGCCACCGATTTCGGTCGCGGTCTCACCGGCGAAGATGCGGTAGTCCGGCTGGGCCTCTTCGGCTTTTTCCGCGTTCTTTTCGATGCGGATGGCGGCTGAGAGGTTCATCATTGCGAGGGCGCCTTCGAAGCCGGTCTTGGTTTCGCTGACATATCCGAGTGCGTTTGCCATGGGGGTCTCCTTTTCGTTTCCGTGGCTGTC
>JGI24519J20070_1000048_pt1 | contig 53932 bp, 36 predicted proteins | sample LinPmetageLP43_FD_20070 | JGI IMG/M metagenome (IMG submission 20070) | reverse complement strand
AGTTCGTTTACATAACTGTCCTTTCGCTCTCTACCTAGTGTAAACCCACGCTCTTTAATAATTTCATGAACCATTTGAAAGTGAACCAATTCTTCTTGAGCAAGAAGAAGCAAATCTGTCACTAAATCCGGGTATTCAGAATTTAGAGTAATAATAGTAATAGCATTAGTAGCTGCCTTTTGTTCACACCAAGCATGATCAGTAAGTATCTCTTCTATGTTCTTTTCAACAATACCAACCCAACGTGGATCTGTAGCTAATTTTAAATGAAGCATGGGCTATTTATTTTCTTGTAAAAATAGGTCTCTATAAGAAAAGAATAGTTATTATAGTTCTTGATAATTGTAAAATAAAGAAAATTTAAAAATCTGCTGTCAAAGTTAGATTTCGAAGAAACCATTAATTGTTTACAAAAGATAATCTAAATGAAAAATTTGAATAAAATCCAATCCTTTTTTTTGGTATATTAGTATGAGGACAAGGTATAATTTAAATTAGCTTTTACAGGTAAAACAAAATCCATTGAAGCTAAAATGAAACAATTATCTAACCTAAATTAGCGTACTTATATTCGTTATTATAATTATAAAACATACAACCCATGATACGTAAGGCTCTCAACAAAATATTACTAATTTTACTTTTCAGTGTATCTTTTGCTTCAATAACCATTGCTTGCAGTAGCAGTGATGATAGTACAGAATTGAATCCTGAACCAGAGCCTATTCCGGAGGTGGTTTTAGACCCTACAAATAGTAATACTATTATTGAAGCCACTTCACCCGTTGAAGACAATACTACTGTAACTTCTTTGATTACTGTACAATTAGCAAATAGTGATGGCACTCTTATTACGAGTGGAGGTGATGTTGTAATACTTAATACGACCGGTACAGCAATAATATCAGCAGTGACAGATAATGGTGACGGCACTTATTCTGCAAGTATTTCAAGTGAAATAGAGGAGTCGATCACCATTTCGGGAACCGTTAATGGAGTTGCAATTACAGACACCGAGATAATCAATTTTGATGGGGTTCAACCTAACCCTTCTCAGGAAGTAGGTCAATCAACAGAACCTTTAGGACCATCTATCTTACGCATCAATTGTGGAGGTCCTGAAATTGCCTATGGTGATATTATTTTTCAAGCCGACCAATATTTCGGAGATTATTCAGAAGCCTACACCAATCCATTTGTAACTGAAATAAGTGGAACAGATATGGATGAAATATACTTGACAGAACGTGTTACGGAAGACAGCAACGCCACCAGTCCATTTTCTTACGCTATCCCAGTAAGTAATGGTTCTTATACTGTTAAGCTGTATTTTGCTGAAATATATTGGGGCGTAGATAACCCTAAGATGCTTGAAGGAGGAATTGGCAGCAGGGTTTTTAATATTTCTATGGAAGAAATACAAATATTTACTGCTTATGATATATTTAAAGATCTTGGTGCTGCTGCTGCTAGCACAAGAATGTATGATATTGAAGTCGTAGATGGTGAGTTAAATATTTTATTTGAAGCTACTGCTGACAGACCAAAAATATCCGCTATAGAAATATTTGGCAATGGAACTATTGGTTCTTAAATCATCTAAGTAATTTTTTAATTGAATAATTTATTTCTAAAAGGTTTTAATAAGTACTATATATTGAGCTTTGATGATTAAATATATGGCTTAAAAAAGTGCATAGAAATGCTCCAGATAGCTCAGCAAACATTAGCTGAGCTACCTGGAGTTTAGTTATGTATACTTAAACAATTTGAAAAGGAAAGCCAGCCGCAGAAATCCTGAATAATATAGGTAATTCTTTAGGTATGAGATTCAATTGTTTTAGAATTAGTCATCATAGAAGTTAATTTATCAAAAACAAATTGCGCTGTTGCTTCCTCAGAGCATCTTTCTACCCACCATTTTTTTGTTAGATCCCCTAAACGCTCCATTTCAATTGGATTCTCAAGTAATTCAGCAACTTTTCTCAAACCTTCTCTCCAATGGTGTACCTGTATAATTGGGGAATTTTGATAAAAATAAGTATCAGGTAGTTTTTCCGAAATGATAATGCACCCAGCTCTCATCGCTTCATAATGCCGAAAACATTCTGATGAAGATAACCCGCTAGGGCATAGTACAATTTTACTATTAGCAATAGACTGTCCATACTCTATCGTGGAAAGTCCCTGCATAAATCCTTTTGTAAAATGTATATATGCATTTAAAAATCTGCTATCAAAGTTAGATTTAAAATAAACCAATAGTTGTCTGGCAATAGATAATCTAATAGAAAAATTTGGGATTGTAGGTATCCTTAAAGAGAGTAAGGAAAGATAAAAATTAACCCTATTAATGTTTAAATTCCCACTAAAAAAAACAGAATACTTTCGATTAATCATAGGTAAGACAGACAAAGCAGGAACATTCTTAACGCAACACAATGGATAATTGAATATATTCTTCAAGCCAATAGTGTCCGTTTTTAAATAAGCTTTAAAAATGGCGTGATAATATTGAGAAATGTTATAAGGAATTATGCCTGATTCTTCAGAAATATATAGAAGTACTTTTTTCTTATTAGAATGTATATATAAACTATCAGGTTCAATTTTAGGATTGCCACCAGCAAAAATGAAAAATATATAATCGTCAAATATATTTTTCATCATCATTAACAAAAAGGTAAAGGTTTTTATTAAAGCATCTGATTCTGCCAATTGGTAAAATTCGTAATTAGATGCCTTATCAAAAACAACATTTTTATATTTAGACAATGGCATAGTAAGTTTTTTTAACTAATGAAAGTTACTTAAAAGGAACTACATCTTCCTATAGTTAATTACACAAAATCGAGTATTAAATTCTGAAAATACTTTATTACTTAAATTATTTATCAAAAGACATTCGATATTCAAAATCTGATAGTCGTTCGTACTTTTTAATTTCTTTTTTAAGTATATTTTTAATGGTAAGTTTCACGTTATATTATTCTTTAAAATACTAAGCCTGAAGTTGTATATAGTACATTTAACCAACAAAATAGTAATCTATTACCTTTTCCATTTCACGCCACTACTAATTTGGTGCTTAATTTTTATGCGTAATGGACTGGGAAATTACAGGTGAATGATTAATTTCGTGAACCAAATTTAATTATTTGCTAATTTCCGTGTACTTACCAGGACTTTTTGTACCTCAAATAACGTTAGACACCGTTAAACATGGAATTACAATTCCTGTATCGGCAAATAATTAAAATCTAATTCTAATTTATGTTTAATTTTTTCTCCAAGAAACATTTTTTAATAGATCACTTAGAAGGTTTTATAGATATACACAACCATATTTTACCTGGTATAGATGATGGCGCAAAGACTGTAGAAGATTCTATTGAACTTATTAAAGGATTTAGTGAATTTGGAGTGACAGATTTTATCTGTACCCCACATATTATGGAGAATTATTATCCCAATTCACCATTAACTATTAATAGCTCCCTATCATTGCTTAAAAATGCTCTAAAAATGAAAAATTTAGAGCACATAAATATAGATATAGCTGCTGAACATATGATTGATTCTGGCTTCGAAAAACTGCTTGAAGAAAAAAGTATAATGCCTTTAGCCAAAAGCTACCTTCTAATTGAAATGTCATATTTACAGGCTTCAATTAATTTTGATAGTGCGGTTCAAAAAGTTAAGAGTTCTGGGTTGTTTCCAATCTTTGCACATCCAGAACGATATGCTTATTTACATAAAAACCTAAAAAGTTATACGCAATATAAGGATGAAGGATTATTATTTCAGTTAAATATATTGTCGTTAGGTGATTACTATGGCAAAGAAGTAAAGCAAACTGCCTTATACCTATTGAAAAACAATCTAGTTGATTTTCTTGCTAGTGATGTACATAAAATTACACAACTTAATTACCTAAAAAAAATAAGTATCAATGAAAAAACATTGATGCTTATTAAGCCTGTTATAGAAAAGACTATTTATAATTTTAAGTAAACACAATTCTTTTTTAGACTTAGCTAACTTCTCAATTGTTCATATATTCTTCTACAGTGAACTCTTTATTTGAATAAAATATTCTTAAGGAGATATTTTTAATTACTGCTTTATAGAATTATATATTAAAGCAGTAGTATTATCTCTAAAATAAAAGCGGAAAATCTAATTTAGATTTTCCGCTTTATATTTTTAAATATTAGTTATTATTTTAATTTCTTACTACCAACTTTTTAACTAATGGAGTATCTACACCTTGTACGTATGCATAAACAGTATAGATTTCATTTCTTAAATCGCCAATATAAAGTTCATAACTTCCATTACCATTGAAAGATTCTAGGTACTCATTTATTTTAACCAACCTACCGCTAGTATCATATATATAAATACCTAATAATGGTGCGGGCACTTCCAAGTTAATAAATACTTGCGCATTTTCACTAGCTGGATTTGGTGAAATCACCATATTATCCATGGTTGCGTCGTAAGTTTCATTTTGGTTAATGTTCCAATTAAAGTTTACAGTACTCGATTCTGAAGGTGATCCATCATCCGTAACAGTAACAATTACTGCATATGGACTATTGACAGAAGCTCCAGCTGCTATCGTACCACTAATTAACCCCGTTGATGGATCTATCGTCAATCCATCTGGAAGATTATCTGCGGTAAAGGTCAAATCATCATCATCAGTTGCAAGAATTAGAAATGAAACCTCTTCACCCTCCATTCCGCTTTGCGCTCCAGGATTTGTCACCACAGGTGCTTCATTAACCACTACAATAACATCAGTAACGTTCCAAACAAAAGAAACTGTACTAGCCTCTGAAGGACTACCATCGTCGGTTACAGTAACATTTACTGCAAATGGACTATTAGCTGATGCTCCAGCTTCAATTGTACCACTGATTAGTCCTGTTGACATATCTATAGATAAACCACCTGGAAGGTTACTTGCGGTAAATGTCATACCATCATCCTCACCATCGATTGCCTCAATCTGTAATGAAACTACATCACCTTCTACTCCGTTCTGTTCTCCTAGGTTTGTAACCACGGGTGCCAAGTTCACAGCCACATCTGTTACGTTCCAAACAAAAGAAACTGTACTAGATTCTGAAGGACTACCATCGTCCGTAACAGTAATATCTACTGCAAATGGACTATTAGCTGATGTTCCAGCTTCAATTGTACCACTGATTAGTCCTGTTGACATATCTATTGATAATCCAGCAGGAAGACTACTAGCTGTATAAGTCATAACATCATCCTCAACATCAGTTGTTTCAATCTGTAATGAAACTACATCACCTTCTACTCCGTTCTGTTCTCCTGGGTTTGTAACCACAGGTGCCAAGTTCACTGCAACATCAGTTACGTTCCAAACAAAAGATATTGTATTAGATTCTGAAGGACTACCATCGTCAGTTACAGTAACATCTAATGCGAAAGGACTGTTGGCAGATGCTCCAGCTGCTATCGTACCACTTATCAATCCTGTTGACATATCCATAGTCAATCCATCAGGTAGATTAGTAGCTGCATAAGCCATACCATCACCCTCTCCGTCGACAGCTTCAATCTGTAATGAAACCACATCTCCTTCTACACCGTTCTGGTCACCAGGATTTGTAACCACAGGTGCTAAATTCACAACAACATCGGTTACAGTCCAAGTAAAGGAAATTGTACTTGCTTCCGTAGGACTGCCATCATCTGTTACAATAACATCTACTGCGAAAGGACTATTGGCTGAGGCTCCAGTTGTAATCGTACCACTAATCAATCCTGTTGACATATCTATAGATAATCCATCAGGTAGATTACTCGCGGTATAAGTCATACTGTCATCCTCTCCATCGGTTGCTTCAATCTGTAATGAAACTACATTACCTTCCACCCCATTTTGATCTCCTGGGTTGGTAACCACTGGGGCTGTATTTGTTGCTACCGCAGTTACGTTCCAAACAAAGGATGCCGTACTTGATTCCGAAGGACTACCATCATCCGTTACAGTAACATCTACTGCGAAAGGACTGTTGGCAGATGCTCCAGCTGTAATCGTTCCACTTATTAGTCCTGCTGAGACATCTATAGTCAATCCATCAGGAAGATTCATTGCCGAATAAATCAACCCATCTGCATCCGTAGCAATAATTTGTAATGACACAATATCACCTACTACATTATTTTGATCTCCGGGGTTGGTAACCAATGGGGCTTCATTAGCAGGAGTATTAACTGTAATTGTTAAAGTTCCTGTGTTTGTAAGAACACCATCACTAACCGTTAATTCTACTTCATAAGTTCCAGGTGTATTAAAGGTATGCGTAGGATTTGCAATAGCTTCCGTTGGAGAACCATCTTTAAAATCCCATAAATATTCTACTACTCCTGTATCATCTGTTGAATTACTTCCTGTGAAATTCACTGTTAATGGCGCATCACCAGAAATAACATTTGACTCTAATACAGCTACTGGAGCATCATTACCCGCTTCACCAATATTCCAAACAAATTCAACAGTATTCGATTGAGACGGACTACAGTCGTCAGTTACAGTAACCTCAACATCATAAGGGCTATCACCAGAAGCACCATTAGTACCTCCACCTTGAGCTGATTCTGCAGCGGCGAATAATTGTGCTTCATCATAATTTTGACTTACTAAATGTAATGCAACACGATCAATCAAATGACCATCTGATCTAGATGAAATTTCCATTGTATACGTTCCTGCATTGTCAAATTCAACAAATACCCAGTGAGCATCATTATCACTAGTTTTAGTACTCCAACTCCAATCAAGTGTATTGGTATATACTTTTAACCAACCATCTGCAGACGCACCTTCTACCTCTGGTGTTTTACCTAATCCTTTAGGATAAACAATACCACCAGATCCATCTACATTTTTGGCTCCATAAAAATCATCTGCACCACCGAAACGTAACCAAGCATCATTATGCTCTGAACTAGCGGCTGTTGCAGCAATAATACCTATATTATTATACCATTGGAATCTATAAACACCAGGAGTTGTTATTTCAACCTCAGTAGTAATGGTTCCAACACCAGGGGTATTGAAACTATCAACTGAATTTAAAAGATATCCACTACCAGTATAACCAGCTTCAGCAGTCTCTTCTGTCCAATTACCTCCGTAAGTTAAATTTTCCATTTCCACAATTACTAAGCCATTATCTTCTTGATAAGCTCCAGTACCTGACCCTCCATTAGAAACCGTACCAGTAATTAAACCTGTATCAGCATCTATTGTTAAACCTGCAGGCAATCCAGTAACACTATAAGTTTCATCAGTACAAGCCCCTATTGCATCAATTTGTAAAGAAACAACATCACCTTCACTATTGTTTTGAGTACCAGGATCCGTAATTTCAGGAACATTTACAGCATTAGATAAGGTTATTTCCTTAGTTGTACCATTACCATATGTAATTGTTAATACGGCACTTCTATTATCTCCAGTTCCAGAAAGACTTATTTCAATTGGGTGTGTAGTATTAGGATTTAATAACTGATTGGTTAATTCACCTGATTCTATGCTAAAATCACTAGCGTTTGTACCTGAAATAACCATTGAAGTGATTATTACCCCAACATTTCCATTCTCTATATCTAAATCTATAGTTTCCGTTTCGCCATCTGCAATCAATAAACCATCTGCTATAGTAAATTCACTAGCAACGCTAGGGCTACCTACAGGGGCATCTTCCCCATAGTATTCCATATTTTTCTGGTTGTCTCCACCTTGTACCGGAGAACCAGCAGTTATAAAGATTCCATTTCCAGAAACAATAGCCTGAGTTCCGTGTCTAGGATAGTTCAATCCCGGTAAAGTAGTCCAAGTTTGAGATAAAGGATCATACTCTTCAACAGTTGTCAAAGCAGGTCCTGCCGTTTCGCTTTCACCACCAATAACCATTAACTTATCATTGAAGTTAACTGCAGAAGAACCACCTCTAGGTGTTGGTATATTCTGACCAGCTGGTAATGTAGTCCAACTTTGACCTGTAAAGTCGTACACATCTACTTCATTAATTGTAGGAGCGAAAACTCCTCCAACTCCACCGGAAAGACGACCACCGGAAACATATAATTTATCACCAATAACAACTGCAGCAAAATGATCTCTTTCTCTTGGCGCATCTGTTAAAGGGGTCCATACTCCGGTTGCCGGATCATATTCATCAAAGTATGAAACATATCCTCCATCATGTCCTTGCGTGTTACCGGCAACAACATAAAACTTATCGTTATACATTACCAATCCTGCAGAACCTCTTCTTCTATTAGCAGGTATTTCAGGACCTTGAATCCACTCTTCATCCGCTGGATCAAAAGCCCAAACGTATTCAGCAGGTGTTTCTGTAGGGTAGGCATTATCTTTGAAAGAACCTATTATCCAAATTAAACCTTGGTATTCCGTAGCTTGAAAATGATTAAATTCAAATGGAGCAGAATCTACTAATGAATTCCATGAATCAGATGTGTAATCGTAAACATCAATAGTTGATGCATTCTCTCTACCACCCATTAAATAGAACTTATCACCTGCTTGCACAAATGAATTTTCATGTCTTGCCGTATAATTTTCATCTTCATCTTTATCAACCCAAGTTGAAGCTATATTCCAATTAAAAACAGTACTTGCCGGAGCAGAACCTTTTCTAACAGCAGTAACTACAACTTCATGAGCACCATTATTATTTGGACCACCAGCAGAAGCCGTTGTTGCAATTGTACCTGTAACTTGACCGGTAGCAGAATTAATACTAATTCCGTCAGGTTGACCCGATATATAATAAATAAGATCCTCCCCTGAATCACCCCCAGATGCTGATGCCGTAAAATCAATTACTGCATCAATATCACTAGTTTGATTTGCAATAGAGGCTATAGATAAAGTAGGGTTGGCAGTGTCTATTTCAAGAATTTCTATGGCACTCAGAATTGGATTTTCAACACCATGTAAGAATTCCAAATTCATTTCACCATCGTTAAGTGTTACAGGATAAGAAAGCATACCAGCTCTCAAATGACCAAATTCGGTTATGATATCCAAATCATTTTCAACTATAGTTCCTTCTAATGAAATATCAAATATTCTATCTCCAATTTCATTAGCTGGTTCATAGCTATTTCCTAAGTAAATGTTTACCACATAATCTCCATTTTCTAAAGGAAAAATAAATTCCATTTCATCACCATCAGCATTATCATAACGCTCTCTTCCGAAAATTCCATCAAAAGTAGTGTTGTCAATATAAGCAGGAACAGTACTATGTTTTTTATTAAATTCTAAAAGTGCATTAATAGAAAAACCAGTATTTACGGAGTACATATTAGATGTATATGCTCCATTAGTATTGTTAAATTTCCAGTCTGTAGCTTCATCAGTAGCCGTTACTAAATCACCACCTACATTTACCCTATAACTGAATGCCTCAAAAATTATCCAATCAAAGGTTATAGTAACTGCATCACTAGTTAGACCATCGTTATCATCAACGGTAATAGTTACGGTATAAGGACTATTTAATTCAGCACCCGCCTCAACGGTACCGCCAATTTGACCATTTGTTGGTTCTATTACCAATCCTGGAGGAAGACCTACAGCTGCATAGTTTTTATTTCCATCACCACCAAAAGCAGTTACAGCCAAACTACCATTAAGTTGCTCACCAACAGGAGTTCTTTGATTTGCGATATCAGCGACATAAATCGGAGTTTCAGAATCAGAAGCATCTAAAATTTCTATCCCGTTAATCATAGGGTTTTCAATAGCACCATGGACGAAAACTATATTAATTGTACCATCGGTTACAGGAACTATATGACTAATTACCGTACCAACCTCATGACCATAGGTACCCGATAAATCTATGTCATCTAAAGCTGGATAAGTTAGGCCTTCTATCTGTACATCGAATAAACGTTGCGCTGCTGCTGATGTTCCTTCCCAACCATTACCCATATATAGTCTTACTTCATAATTACCGCTTTGGGAAACAGGAAATGAATACGTCATATTTGGCGCACCTGGAGCACTATCAGCTCTTTCCGTCTTAAAAATTTGATTTGGAGTAGTTGTAGGTACATCTACACCGCCATTTGCATCAAAAGAAAAGGTTTGGTTAGTACCGGCATTTGCTAAATATGCAGAATTACTACCTTGAGTATCCCCCTCCCAATCAATATCACCATCAATTGCTGTAATTTGTGGTCCCCCAGTATTTACACGATAAAATACAAATGGAGAATCAGTAACATTGACTTCGAATGTTTGTTCTACAAAGTTCAAATCTAAATCAGTTGCTCTTATGGTAATATTTGATAATGCTGAAATTGCAGGATATGATAACGTTAATTCATTTCCGTTAATTACCGCACCTACATTTGTATCTGTATTATTCTCTATGCTATAAGTAAGATTAGAAACTCCATTATCATCACCAAAGAAATTATCTAATTCAATAGTCTCGTCATTAGAGTTAATATATCTATCAAGATCAGGAATATCAGCTAAAACAAATGGTTTACTATCTAAAACATTAAGAAAATCATATGTCACCCCAATTTCTTTACCTATTTCATTAGATGTTCCTATAATACCAACCGCCAAATCTGTAGTTGATTGTTGTAAGGCAGTTAAAATATTACCTGTCGCAGTTAATGTACCAACTGTTTGTCTAGTACCTCCACTTGTAAAGCTATATTGACATATTACTTCACCATTTGCAGGATTCACTACAAAATAAAATACTATACTATCCGGTCGATTATTAACATCAATAATAATATCTTGTGTAGACTGAATTACATCATTAACTTCCTGTAAAATAGATACTCCATCTTGGGTTATAACCATTTTTATATAGTTGCTTTGCGTACCGTCTCCAATAAAAATACCCAATTCTCCATCTGGTGCATCAGTATTTCCATAAAGTTGTAAAGGACCATCAAACCCAACCATACTAGAAGTTACAGTAAACACGTCGGTATTTTGATCAACCTGAACACCATATTGATATCCTTTTTCCTGATTATTGGTTGTCCCTAAAGCTGTTCCAGATGTCCAGTTTATTATCATAGCGCCAGCAGCACCACCTAATACATCATTCGGGTTAGGATCATTAGGATCCCCGTCTCTATCAATCCAATTCTGCCAATTAGGATTTGCATCTCCATTATTCATAAATCCGGTTAAACCTAAACCTCTATATCCTCCTAAACTAGTATCTGAAAATAACTCATTAACGAATGGAATTGTAAAGGCATCACTACCTGAATCAGTAGGATTCCCTAATTGAAAGGGGTCTACATCATCATTAATACCATCATTATCGTCATCCAAGTCATTTAAATTAGAAACAAAAGGTGCGCCTGCAGATTTATCAAAATCTTCAGGTTGTGATCCTCCGTTACATGGCTCGGTACCATTATCCACCTCATCTTGGTTGGTATAGCCATCTTCATCATAATCGGCTAGAGGATCGTATTCTGGATCGCTCGGGTCCACACAATCCACTAAATCAGCAGGTTCCAATACAAGAATTTTAGACGTAGAATTAGTATCCTCTGCTGAACCGCTAAAAATCCCAACCCAAATAGTTCCCGGAAAAGGATCTGTATTACTATTACATGTAATACCTAGAGCATTACCTCCCAAGTTAGAGGCAAATGCAGATGTTAATGTCTCTAAACTACCATCAGTATTAAGTTCTACTCTTCTCAGCAGACTATCATCACTACCTGCAATCAAATCACCTTTCATAGCTAGACCAAAATTGTCTGCCGTATATTCATCGATACCATTGGTATTAGTATCCCAAATAGTAATAATATCATCTTCAGGACCATCAGGATTATCAATCCCAGGTCCTCGCCAGTCTCCTTCAACAATATTTGCTGTTTGTACAGGAGGCCAGTTTGCGGGCAATCCTAAGTTAGGATTGGTAGTTGAATTAGGTGTTGAACCATCTGGATCATATACTAAAGTTCTAAAAACTGCATCACTGTTGGTTGTTGCACTCGGTGTAGTATATAATCCAGCCCCAGTAGGATTAGCTCTCACCGGATTTGGATGACCTCCGTAATAACTTCCAAAAACATAATTTTGTATATCGGTTGTAATCAAGTGTAAATGATCATCGTTTATAATTTGCTCTCCACCTGAAGATGAAGAACTTCCAGGTTCGCCTGGAACATAATTATTAGTTACCGTACCTGACATTCCTTCATTTTCAGGAAAGCCTCCCCAACTTCCGTTAGGACCATTGTCGGTTACATAAACAGCACCACTCTCTGTAACGACTAAATCATAGGCATTTCTATATCCAGGAGAAAAAATCTGAACCGGTCCACCAACAACTATCATTGCTTGATTAAGACCATCGTTACCTCCAAAAGGATCATTAACATCTATACCATCATACGCAGGGTTATTTGGGTCTGTTATCCCATTAACATTAGGGCGAGTTGGGTCATCTAAAGTTGGTATATCATATATATAATTACGACCATTATCATTCAAAATTGGCATGGTCCCAATTTGGTCCAAATTAACAGAAAGAATTGCACCAGATAGCGCATATTCCATAGCATAATTAAAACTAAGAGATGGACTTCCGCCATTAGTATGTCCTCCTTGAGCTACAATTAAATAGTCTATACCTCCTATAGTAACAAACTCTAGACCATTAGTTGCATGGTTTTCCTCTGAACGTGGTAATCCCCTTACGATATCTACAACATCCCATGTTGTTCCATTCCAAGTAAATCTGGTAATAATTCCAGAATTTGTATCCAAACCGGTATCGCCTTCACCTCCAGTTACACCACCACCAACTCTAAAATCACTAGATGTAGCGTAAATTATAGGAAATTCTGCTGTTCCTGCTAAAGTTATACCAGTAGTTTCTCTATATATGGAAGAGTCTTCAGAGCCATCATCATTATGATTTTGAATATCATTAATACCAGTTATAACTTCTGTATTTGTCACCTTGAAGTTGCTATCACCAACTCTTTCAATGGTCAATGCTTTTATGGTTCCTGGATACTCAGAAAAGTACAATCTACCATCGAGACCCCACATCAAGGAAGTAGAAGCCAAAGCACTACCGTTTCCATCAAAGTCCAGTGTACTTAAGTCGAAATTTACCTCCTGTGCATTTGCCTGGTTAATACCAAAGGAAAACAGGATGAAAAGGTTGAAAAATAAAGATTTGAAGTAATTGTGTTTCATATTCTTGGAGAATAAAGTGATACTGATATATTACCGTTCTACACGGTGTTCTAATTTTAAAACAAATATAATCCAATAACAGTTTAGAAGAATATTACGGTTCTTATATTCGTTTAAACCTGAATGTTACTCGATAAAATACAGATATAAAAAACACGCGAAATAGTAGGAAAAAAGCTATAAATCAGAGATAAGAGATAAAGATGCACCAAACGTACTATAATATTAAAAGGGAAAAGAAGCTAAACAAATGAATAACAACAAGTTAAAATAGCGCAACTTACTTATACTGTTTCCTTAATTTATACGCATAAAAAAAGCCGCTAAGCGGCTTTTTTTATATTTTACTGTTTTTAAACAGGGTGAAAATTAAATGAAATATTAACTATACTGTAAGTTATAATTATATGTAAAGGGTGTTAAAATTTCCACCATTTTTTAGCATTTTTACCATAGCCATATCCATATTTACCACCATAACCTAAACTATCTAAACTTACATCGTTTACTACGAAGGAAACTCCTTTTAATTTACCTTCATCACGTAAGTTCAATGGAAATTTAACGGCAGTTTCATCAGTGACGCCTGCTCTAGTTACATAAATAATATGGTTGGCATACGGAGCAATTAGTAAGGTATCACTCACTACCATCATTGGAGCAGTATCTACTATAACATAATCATACATTTCAGAAACTTCTGCTAATAATTCCTCAACCTTTGAACTCATTAATAATTCTGCAGGGTTTGGTGGTATCTTTCCTGAATAGATAACATCTATGGTATTATGATGCACTAACATAGGTCTAATGATATCCTTAACACTTATAGAATCATCTAAAAGATATTCTGTCAAACCAGCATCTTTATTCCTAGAAGGTGTTTTTAGTTTATCTACTGAATCACCAGAAAAGAAAGTATATAATTTAGGATTTCTAATATCTGCTCCAACCAATAAGACTTTTTTATCCGTACTAGCCAATATCATTGATAAATTGGACGATACAAACGTTTTACCCTCCCCAGGAGTACTTGAGGTTACATAAATAATATTGTTCTTATTTTTGTCAGTTGCATGTTTTGTCTTTATTAAAAAGTCCAAATTTGCACGAATAATACGTAAAGCTTCCGCCAATACAGAACGATCATCATTAATAATAATCTTACTGTCTTTTTTATTAAGCCTAGGCAACTCTCCCAAAACAGGAATGTCTTTGGTAAATTTTTCTAAACTATGTTTGTTATGAATTTTGGTATCTAATTGATCTTTACCATAAATTATACTAAAGGGTAATAACAGTCCTAATATAAGAGCTGCTAAATATGTAATAGATTTTTTAGGTTTTACCGGTGTAGGATTAGAAATATATGCCGTATCTATCACATTAGATTTTGGAGACGCAGAAGCAAATGCTATCTGAGATTCTTCACGTTTTTGCAATAGGTATAAATATAAAGATTCGGTTGTTTCTTGTTTTCTAGTAATATTCCTTAACTCCCTTTGATTCTCTGGGGCAGAATAAATGGTACCTTGAATTCTTCCTAACTGACTTTGAAGGGTACTAACGTTCATTCCAACATTACGTTCTAAAGAATTTAAACTAGACTGCATGGTACTTTTAATACCATCCAATTGTTGATCTAAATTTACAATCATTGGGTTCTGCTCGTTCGAACTCTTTAAAAGTCTCTTTCTTTCGGCTACCAAAGTGTTATATTGAACAGTTGCTTGACTAAGAGCGCCACTACCCACATCTACTACAGGCATTTCCTCATAACCAGTTTCACCACTTACATAATCCTTTAAACCACTCACCATTTGCAATTGCACCTTTGCATTCTCAAGGTTAGAACGACTGCTAGCACTAACCTGAACAGCAGCACCAACTTCAATTCCTGAACCAGTCATTCCTTTTTCAGTCAATAGTTCTTGAGCATCTTTATCAACATTCGTTAAGGTACCAGAAATTAATTGAATACGATTATTAATAAAGTCAGAAGTAGTATCTGCAATACGTCGTTTTTCTTCAATGGCATTTCTATTATAAATCTCTATTAATTTATCTATAATATCCTTTGCCTTATTAGGTATGGCACTAGTCATAGACACATCTAAAATATTAGAGTGTTCAGCACTTACTGAAATATTAACAGAAGATTTAAAAGAGCGCGCAACTTTCTCAACAGGACTAAGGGAGACTTGATATCTTTTACCTATTAAAGTCTTAGGATCTTTAACATTAGGAGTTATAACCATATCCCCTACAGGTGTTGAAATACCATTACCGTAAGAATATATTTTAGACGGTACATTTTCATCTTCCGTAAACCCAAACGTATTACCTGAAGAAAACTCGAGAAAAAAACTATAATTGGCGTTGTTTACGGTTGAATCTGCTGCTATAAAATTTATTTTAACAGGTGGATTATCATATACTTCAGAATTAATAATATTACCCAAGGCTATAATACGAATATTAGCCCCTAATTCTTTGACTACTTCTATAAAATTAGTTCTTGAACCTAAAATTTCAATTTCATCTTCTACTTGTTTTGAAGAACCACCAAATAAATCAAGGTCTTGAAAAACGCTCATCTCATTACCTGCATTTTTTTCTTGAACTATTTGTATTTGCGATTTCACGGCATACTCGGGCGTCGTATATCTAATATTGACATATGCAATTATTAATGCAATTAAACCGCAAAGCACAAACCATTTCCAATGTTTGAGGTAAGTGGAAATCACATTTTTTATATCTTCTTTTTTATCTGAAAAACTCATAACAAGAATTGAAGTGGGTATGTATAACTAATATGATATTTTCTATCTAACAAGTATCAGTGTTGTAGTAATTAATAGAGAAGCTATAGAAATAGCTATACCTGCTCTATTATCCAATGTGGAAGAAGTAACAGCAGAATTGTTTGGTTCTACATAAACTACATCGTTCTGCGTCAAATAATAAACTGGGGAATTTAGGGCATCCTTTGTGGTTAAATCTATACGAGTATATACTTTTGTACCATTAAAGTCCCGAATCACCAAAACATTTTTACGCATTCCCTTTATATTTAAATCATTTGCCAAACCAATAGCCTCCAATACCGTTATCTGTTCACCATTTACAAAATATGTCCCAGGTTTATTAACTTGCCCTAATACAGTAACCGTGAAGTTTACCAATCTAATATTGATAATAGGGTCTTTAAGATAAGGTTCTAATTTTTCTTTTAACATTATTTTAGTTTCCTCTGGAGTTAATCCTAACAATTTTACTTCACCAAGAACCGGAAAATCGATATTACCCTTTTTATCAATTATATAGTCTAATTGCTCTGGTCTTGACCCATTAGTCATCACACCTTTAAAAACATTAAACGGCAAACTCGCTTCCGAATCCAATGTAGAAACATTAATAGATACTACATCATCAATTTTAAATGTATTAACATGCGAATTATCACTAATTATAGTTTCATATTCTTGTGCGTCTTGAAAATAAACCACATCTTTTTTGGAGGCGCAAGAAGTTACAATTGCTCCTACTACCAATAGCATTAAATAGTGTCTTAAACTCGCTTTCAATATATTCATTTTTCTTATTCTATTATTAATGGTTAATGTTATAATGTTTAAGGTTGAACTATTTTTAAAGGAGCTATACTTTTACCATCAGAAGTACTTTTAGAATTGTCAAGCTCACAAAAATCAGAATTTTTAGAAACATATTCCGGAACAATCTCCTTCATTAGCTTAACCGTGTTACCACTGAAAAACATGTTGGTAATACATAATTCATCAATCTTCGACCTTACTTTCGCATACTCTACATCACGTACTTTACTAATCTTAATTTTTTGATGGTAAGTTGGCAGGGTATTCTCTCCATTAGCCAAAAGTTCCTCATATAATTTTTCCCCTGGTCTTAAGCCCGTAATCTTAATGTCAATATCATCAGGATATCTAAGACCTGAAAGTTTAATCATATTTTTTGCTAAGTCGAATATCTTAACCGATTCTCCCATATCAAAAATAAAGATTTCTCCTCCATCACCCATAGCACCAGCTTCTAAAACTAACTGTGAAGCTTCAGGGATGGTCATAAAATAACGTGTAATATCTTTATGAGTCAATGTAAGTGGTCCACCTTTTTCAATTTGCTTTCTAAACAATGGTATTACCGAGCCATTAGATCCAAGAACATTTCCAAAACGAGTTGTAATAAATTTAGTTTTATTTTCTTTTTGCATACAACTAATATACATTTCTGCAATTCGCTTAGTTGCACCCATAACATTTGTTGGGTTTACGGCCTTATCTGTAGAAACAAAAACAAATTTCTCTACACCATGTATTACAGATAAATCTGCCACATTTTTAGTACCGCCAATGTTTATTTTAATGGCCTCATAGGAATTGTATTCCATTAACGGAACATGCTTATAAGCTGCTGCATGAAATACCACATTTGGTTTATGTTCACCAAACAACGCATTCATTCTATTTTTATCTCTAATATCTGTTACGATAGGAATAAAATTATGAAAACCGTTTTGCTTTAATTCTTGTTGTAAATCATAAAGCGCAGATTCCGCTGAATCAAGTACTATCAATGATTTATATGAATAATTACAAATTTGACGAACGATTTCACTACCAATTGAACCCGCTCCACCAGTTACTAATATTGACTTATTCATCAATTCCATAGCAATCTTACTATTTTTTATAGTAATAGGTGCACGATCTAGTAAATCTTCAATTTGTACTTGTTTTATTTGAGAAACTTTTAATTCTCCATTAATCCAATCTTCAATTGGCGGCACAATTTTAACTATTATTGGTAAATCAACCAATCCCTCTACAGTTTTACGCAATTTTGCCGAATCAATATTTTGAATTGAAAATATAATTTCTGAAATATTATTCTTTACAATGAAAGCTTCTGTCAAAGATTTTCTTGCAAATACAGGAACTCCATTTATATTCTTCCCTATTTTTTTTACGTCCCTATCTATAAACCCAACTACTTTATACCTACTTTTCGAATGATTGGTAATTGCACCACGGGTAAGCACACCAGATTCACCTGCACCGTAAATCAATACATGTTTATTTACTTTTAAGTTACCATTTATACGACTATACATCGATTTGAAGGCAAATCGTGAAGCAGTTAATATCACGAATGTTATCAAACTATTAATGATAATAATAGATAATGGAACAGTAAAACTATTTATAAAATTAATTTGCCTATTACCTATCACTATAAATATCAAGATAATACTTGATAAACATACTGCATTAAAAATATTATACACATCCCTAACACCAGTGTGGCGCACAACACCTTTATACGAACCCACTACTAGAAAAGAAATTAATGCTGTTAAAATTACCAATGGCAATTGAACTAATAAATTCTTAACGTCAAAATTAAAGGTAAGATTAAACCTAATTAAATAAGATAATACAAATGAAAAACCAACAGTAAGTAGGTCGATACATAAAACAAGCCACTTAGAGGCATAACGCTGTGAACTATAAGTTAAATATTTTAGTATCATAAGAGTACTTTTTTTATACAGTTCGTAACTCGTTCTAAATCCGTTAAATTTAGATTACTGCCACTCGGCAAACATAATCCACGTGCGAATAAAGATTCTGAAGTTCCGTCTGTAAAGTTTTTATATTCTGTAAAAATTGGTTGCATATGAAGAGGCTTCCACAACGGTCTAGATTCTATATTCTCTTCAAGCAATGCTAATCTAATCGATTCTCTAATTTCAAATGAAGGGGTCAGTATACAACTCAACCATCTATTGGAATAAAACCCTTCCGGTTCGTCTAAAAATTCAATTTCCTTTATTGAACCCAACTCATTTTCATAATATTCATAATTACTTCTACGAGCATTAACACGATCTTGTAATACTTGCATTTGACCACGCCCAATGCCTGCCAAAACATTACTCATTCGGTAATTATAGCCAACATTAGAATGTTGATAATGAGGAGCATCATCTCTTGCTTGAGTTGCTAAAAATATTGCTTTATCCCTAAATGATTTGTTCTTAGATACTAAAGCACCACCTCCTGATGTTGTAATAATTTTATTACCATTAAAAGAAAGTACGCCAATATCACCAAAAGTACCACAAGGCTTATTCATACAAGTACTGCCCAATGCTTCTGCACTATCTTCCAAAACAGGAATACCATACTCATTAGCAACACTTTTTACTGCTTCTACATTATAAGGCATACCATATAAATGTACCGCTATAATAGCTTTCGGAACTCCTTTTTCCAAAATTCTATTTTCGATTGCCTTTCTCAAAAGCGAGGGAGACATATTCCAAGTATCTTTTTCACTGTCGACAAAAACAGGCGTAGCTCCCAAATACATTATCGGGTTAGCTGATGCAGAAAAAGTAAAACTTTGACAAAGTACCTCGTCACCTTGTTCAACTCCTAAAAGTTGTAATCCTAAATGAATTGCAGCGGTTCCAGAGCTTAAAGCAGCAACATGCACATCTTCTCCCAAATTTTCAGTAATAGCATGCTCAAAAGCATTAACGTTAGGACCCAAAGGGGCTATCCAATTAGTATCAAAGGCTTCATTGACATAATCTTGTTCCGAACCTCCCATGTGAGGAGATGACAGCCATATTTTTTCCTTTGTATCTATCACTTCTTTCTTTTAATATTTTCGTAAATGTACGTCAACTTATAACTAATCATGAATTGTAATATCTTAATTCGTTTAATCCCAAAAATTAATCGTCCAACTACTTTTAGATAAACTTTTAAAGTAAATTCTTACCTTTTGCCGAACTATTTCCGTAGCCTTCGTAAGCATAGCAATTATAAATCGACAATGGCAAAAGAATCAAAATATTAATACGCAATTTCAATCATGCATATCGTATTTTCAGATAGTATAACGAAACAGCTTAAACCTTATTATAAGTACTAAAATCTTTATGGTCTCTCTTGTACAAATCATCAGAAGGTAACGATTTAAAATATTCGTAAGTCCTCTTCATGCCTTCTTCCCTTAATATTTTTGGCTCCCAGCCTAAAATTTCTTTTGCCTTAGAAATATCTGGTTGACGTTGCATTGGATCATCTTGTGGTAAGGGTTTATAAATAATTTTCTGCTGTGTCCCCGTTAATTTTATAATTTCTTCAGCAAAATCTTTAATTGTTATTTCATACGGATTACCAATATTTACAGGCTGATCATAATCACTTAAAAGTAACCTATAAATTCCTTCAACCTCATCATCTACATAGCAAAAAGACCTTGTTTGATCACCTTTACCAAAAACTGTCAAATCTTCACCTCTTAATGCCTGACCAATAAATGCAGGAATAACACGACCATCATTTAGGCGCATTCTAGGTCCGTAGGTATTAAAGATTCTTACTATTCTTGTTTCTACTCCATGAAACCTATTATAAGCCATAGTTATAGACTCCATAAAACGTTTCGCTTCATCATATACCCCACGTGGCCCAATAGTATTTACATTACCATAATACTCTTCTGTCTGAGGGTGAACTAAAGGGTCGCCATAAATTTCGGACGTAGATGCAATCAAAATTCTTGCATTCTTTTCTTTTGCCAAACCTAGTAAGTTATGTGTACCCAGAGCTCCTACTTTCAAAGTTTGAATAGGAATTTTCAAATAATCAATTGGGCTTGCAGGTGAAGCAAAATGTAAAATATAATCTAAATCTCCTGCTATATGAACGAATTTAGTAACATCATGATGAAAAAATTCAAATTGTTCTAGGTGAAACAAATGCTCCAAATTCTTGATATCTCCTGTAATGAGATTATCCATTGCTATTACATGATAGCCTTCTTTTATAAAACGGTCGCAGAGATGTGATCCCAAAAATCCAGCTCCACCGGTAATTAAAATTTTTTTCAAAATATTATTATTTAGATATTACGAATATATGTCAATGATTGTAAGCACAAAAAATGATTACAGAAAATACTTTCAAATTCAAAAATATAAGATGAAATCATACTAAACTGTAAAAAAAGAAGTTCATCATATGGATGATTTGAATTTCTTATATCCTTACACATCATTAACTGTTTAAATATTGTCTTATTACTTATTTTACAAAAAAAACATTAAAACTATTAAGTAAACGCTTTAACGACTAAATATTACTTATTCATTTATCTTTGCAAATTTTGCAAAAGATTTAATTTAAAAACATGAAAGAAATTACAAATATATGCTGTATTGGTGCTGGGTACGTAGGTGGACCAACCATGTCAGTAATCGCCAGTCAGTGTCCAGATATAAAAGTTACCGTTGTAGATATTAATCAAAGTAGAATTGATAGTTGGAATGATGACAACTTGGACAATTTACCTATATATGAACCAGGATTAAAAGAAATTGTAGGTAAGGCTCGTAACAAAAATTTATTTTTTTCTACAGAAGTAGACAAAGCTATTGATGAGGCTCAAATTATCTTTATTTCAGTAAACACTCCTACCAAAACCTATGGTAAAGGAAAAGGGCAAGCTGCGGATTTAAAATTTGTAGAACTTTGTGCAAGAAATATTGCCAAGGTAGCTAAAGATGATAAAATTGTAGTCGAAAAATCAACGTTACCAGTACGTACTGCTAGTGCTATTAAAAGTATTTTACAGCATACAGGTAATAAAGTAAATTTTGAAATTTTATCGAACCCAGAATTTTTAGCTGAAGGTACAGCTATCGATGACCTTTTAAATGCAGATAGAGTTTTAATTGGTGGCGATGACACCCCTTCTGGTCAAAAAGCTAAAGACACGCTAAGTTCAATCTACGAACAGTGGCTGCCTAAAGAAAGAGTTTTACAAACCAATGTATGGTCTTCTGAGTTATCTAAGTTAGTGGCAAATGCATTTTTGGCACAACGTGTATCATCTATTAATACCATTTCTGCATTATGTGAAAAAACAGACGCAAACATACAAGAGATTTCTAGGGCAATTGGCTATGACAGCCGTATTGGATCTAAATTCCTGAACGCCTCTGTAGGTTTTGGTGGCTCTTGTTTTCAAAAAGACATTCTAAACCTAGTTTATATAGCACGTTCTTATGGTCTTACTGAAGTTGCTGACTATTGGGAACAAGTTATCATCGCAAACGATTATCAAAAGAGTCGTTTTGCTGAACACATGATTTCATCGCTATACAATACCATTTCTGGTAAAAAAATAGTGCTGTATGGTTGGGCGTTCAAAAAAGATACGAATGACACTAGAGAATCGCCGGCAATTGCTGTTGCAGACGCACTATTAGAAGAACAAGCAGAAATAGTCGTTTATGACCCTAAAGTAACTGCCGAACGTATTTATGCAGATTTAGATTACTTAAATACACGTTCACCTGAAGAAAATAGAAGATTATTAAAAGTAACAAACGACCCTATTGAAGCCACCTCAAAGGCACATGCGATAGCGATATTAACAGAATGGGACGAATTTAAAACTTATGATTGGGCTGATATTTATAAAAACATGCTAAAGCCTGCATTTGTTTTTGATGGTAGACGTTTGTTAGATTCTGAAACAATGAACACCTTAGGTTTTAATTATTATAAAATAGGGCAGTCATGAAAATTTTAGTTACAGGTGCTGCTGGGTTCATTGGCTTTTTTGTTGCTAAATCTCTTTTAGAAAAAGGACATACCGTTGTTGGTTTAGATAATATCAATGATTACTATGATGTAAATTTAAAGTACGATAGATTAAAGGAATTAGGCCTCAATAGAAGCGATGCTGAAGTTTTCAACAAAATTGCTATTAGTAGTAGTAATTCAAAATTGTCTTTTATTAGATTGAATTTAGAGGATCGTGTAAATCTTCCAAGGTTATTTAAAACACAAGAATTTGATAAAGTTTGCAATTTAGCGGCCCAAGCCGGTGTACGTTATAGTATAGAAAACCCAGAAGCCTATGTAGATAGTAACGTAGTTGGCTTCTTGAATATATTAGAATGCTGTCGTAATTATAAGATTAAACACTTGGTATACGCGAGTAGCTCAAGTGTATATGGTTTAAATGAAAAAATACCCTTTGAGACCAGCGATAATGTAGACCACCCGATCAGCTTATATGCAGCTACAAAAAAGAGTAATGAATTAATGGCGCATACCTATGCTCATTTGTATGGTTTTAAAACGACAGGCTTACGATTCTTTACAGTTTATGGACCTTGGGGAAGACCAGACATGGCCATGTTTTTATTTACAGATGCTATAGTTAATAATAAACCTATCAAAGTTTTTAACAATGGTAAATTAGAACGCGACTTTACTTACATAGATGATATTACGGAAGGTGTTGTAAGAATTATTCAGAAACCTATAGCAGAAGAAACAGATAAAAAAAATCTATTTAAAATTTACAATATTGGGAACAGCAAATCTGTAAAACTTATGGATTTTATTACTGCAATAGAAGAAAGTTTGGGCACCGAAGCTAAAAAGGATATGTATCCTATGCAACCTGGTGATGTTGAAAAAACTTGGGCAAATGTTGATGATTTAATTGCAGATTATGAATATAGACCTAACACCTCAATAAAGAGTGGCGTTCAACGTTTTGTAGATTGGTATAAACAATACTATATTTCTTAACAAAAAGAAATATAATAACGACAGCACAAATACCTACAATTTTTGGAACTAATTAGTTCCAAACACTTTTACGAATTATCTAACAGATAATTACATCTTAACTATTTTTATCAACTAAAATGAATTTATACAACCTCAATCCTAGTTTTCATATTCTTGTTACAGGTGGCGCTGGTTTTATTGGCTCTAATCTAAGCACTGCGTTACTACAAAATGGAAATAAAGTAACTTGTTTAGATAATTTTGCAACAGGAAAGCGTGAAAATTTAGCTCCTTTAATTAGTAATTCAAAGTTTACTTTAATTGAAGGTGATATTAGAAATTTGACCGACTGTAAAAAAGCTTGTGAAGGGGTGGATTATATTTTGCATCAAGCCGCTTTAGGTTCGGTACCTAGATCAATAAATGATCCTATTACCAGTAATGATGTAAATGTATCCGGATTTCTTAATATGCTGGTTGCAGCACGTGATGCCAAGGTAAAACGTTTTATATATGCTGCAAGTTCATCTACATATGGCGATTCTACGAATATGCCTAAAGTAGAAGATATCATTGGTAAACCCCTCTCCCCTTACGCTATCACTAAATATGTAAATGAGTTATATGCTGATGTATTCAGTAAAACATATGGTATAGAAACAATTGGTTTACGATACTTTAATGTTTTTGGGAGAAAACAAGATCCAAACGGTGCTTATGCAGCCGTTATTCCAAAATTTGTAATGCAATTAATGAAACACGAATCTCCTGTTATCAACGGTGATGGTTCATTCTCTAGGGATTTTACCTATATAGATAATGTTATTCAAATGAATATTAGAGCTATAGTATCGGACAACCAAGATGCTATGAATACCGTATATAATACGGCATATGGTGAGCGTACGGATTTGAATGAACTCACAGAACTTTTAAAGGAATATTTAGGAACATATGACCCAAAGATTAAAGAGGTTAAAAATATATATGGTCCTACAAGAGCTGGGGATGTTCCGCATTCGTTAGCATCAGTGGATAAAGCAAAAGAATTACTAAATTACGACCCACAATTCGATATTAAAACCGGACTTAAAGAAGCCGTGAAATGGTATTGGGAGAATTTAAAGTAAACTTGAGAGTTAGTATAGTAGTATGGTTACTAAGCGTAGCCGAAGTAAAAAAAATAATGGTTGCTGAACGTAACTTAAGTATAGAATATGAAAGATATAAAAATTGCAGTTATTGGTTTAGGCTATGTAGGCTTACCATTAGCTAGATTATTTGCCACCAAATATCCTGTAATAGGTTTTGACATTAATACTGATCGTATTGATGAACTTCGAAAGGGGCATGACAGCACATTAGAAGTAGAAGATGATATTTTACAAGGTGTACTTAGAAAAGAACCAAAAATGGAGACTGGATTATTTTGCAGTAACCAATTGACTGACATAGCAGATTGCAACTATTACATTGTCACAGTGCCTACACCGGTAGATAGCACCAACAGACCTATTTTAACACCATTATACAAAGCTTCAGAAACTGTTAGTAAAGTACTGAAAAAGGGTGACATTGTAGTTTATGAATCTACTGTTTATCCGGGTGTTACAGAAGATGAATGTATACCTGTATTAGAAAAAGAAAGTGGTTTAGTTTATAATAAAGACTTTTTTGCAGGGTACTCTCCAGAACGTATCAACCCAGGAGACAAAGAACATACGGTAGAAAAAATTCTTAAAGTCACCTCTGGATCAACTCCAGAAATAGGTAAAAAGGTTGATGCTTTATATGCTTCTGTAATTACGGCAGGAACGCATTTAGCTCCAACCATAAAGGTTGCAGAAGCGGCAAAAGTGATTGAAAATTCGCAACGTGATATAAATATTGCATTTGTAAATGAATTAGCTAAAATTTTCAATCTTATGGGTATTGATACTCATGATGTTTTGGAAGCTGCAGGCACTAAATGGAATTTTCTTCCTTTTAAGCCAGGTTTAGTAGGTGGTCATTGTATTGGAGTTGACCCATATTATTTGGCTCAAAAGGCGCAAGAATTTGGCTATCATCCAGAAATAATTTTAGCCGGTAGACGTATGAACGATACTATGGGTAAATATGTGTCTTCAGAAGTAATTAAATTAATGGTTCAAAGGGACATTAAGATAAAAGGAAGCAAAATACTTGTATTAGGTATTACATTTAAAGAAAACTGTCCTGATGTTAGAAATACAAAAGCAGTAGATGTTATTAGTAATTTAAGTTCTTATGGAACTAATGTGACCATATACGACCCGTGGGCCTCGGCAAAAGAAGTGGCTCATGAATATAAGATGGAAGTAATTAAAGAATTACCTAAAGAAAAATTCGATGCCATTGTTTTAACCGTTGCTCATAAAGAGTTTTTAAAAATTGAACTAAAGAGCTTACTTAAACCCGAAGGTGTATTATACGACGTTAAAGGCATTCTTAAAAAAGATGTAGACGGTAGATTATAGATTACAAATAATAGTCCTAAAGGCATAGTTCGTTCAATTTAAATAACGCATGAACTATGCCTATTTTTTTTAGTCAATTCTGAACATTCTCATTCTTTTTTAGTTTAAAAACTAAAGTTTTCAAAAACTCAACATAAAATTTTAATTGATAACAGAAATTTTATATAAAAAACTTTTAAACGCCCTATTCCTTCTCCAAGTCGTTTTAATAATCTATTTCCTATGACTAAAATAATTTTGGAAGAATACAAAGAAAAAAAAGTCACTATAGACGATTTAAATACACTAAGAGCATTTGCTATTTTATTGGTGGTTCTTAGACATTGTTTTGCTCCATATATGGGTATATGGCCTATAAGTGAATATTATAGTTACGACCTACTTACAGATATTACGGGTAAATATATTTCAACAATATCAATGCCCTTATTTGTTTTTATTTCTGGTTTTCTATTTAGCTACCTTAGAAACAATTTAAAGAAGTATCCTAATTTTCAAATTTTAGTCTCAAAAAAAATTGCTCGCCTTTTGAGACCATATATTATTTTAGCGCCTATTTACATTTTAATCTTTGTAGATATTAACTCCATATTAGATTTTATAAATCCACTCTGGAAAGGCGCTGGGCATTTGTGGTTTTTATTAATGATCTTCTTAGTTTTTATTTTATTCTACCCTTTAGAAAAATATTTTAAAAAAAAACCATATGAATGTTTTTTCTTAATAATTCTATGCTTTTTTCTCTATCCAGGTTTTTCAATAATAGGCTTATCCCCGCTATCAAAAGTTTTTCATTATTTACCTTTCTTTTATTTAGGCTACTTTTTTCATTTTAAAAGTAAAAAAATTATAGAAAAAATTGAAAATAAATTATGGGTAATTATCTTAATACATACAATCCTTTTTATTACTTCTATATTAGCGCCCAAGTTGATTACTAATGGTATCTTAAAGACCCTTTTTAATGCCTATATCAATTTACCATTAGGTATTATGTCGGTTTCTATACTTTTCCTCATTTTTACGAAATCTAAAAAACTTAAGACTATGGGTCATAGTTTAATAGTTAAAAAATTAAATCAGACTAGTTACTACATTTATCTTTTGCATCAACCAATACTATTATTCATTTTTCAAATAAAGTTTCTACAGACTCTCCCTCCCCTACTAGTAATATTATCTGCCTTTATAAGTACAGTTATAATTTCATTTTTTATAGCGTCTTTTTTACTCAAATTTTATTGGAGCAAAAAATTAATAGGAGCAGCTTAATAGTTCGTGATATATTCCCTTATAATATGTTAGATAATACAAACCGAGAGATATTCTACTAAATTACTGTTCAATTTTAGAAAAAATAAAAGCATTAATAATGCAAAATTATTATTTAATTCTATTAAAATTAAAACAATAATACTATTTCAAATTATTATCTCAATTCATTATATTTTTGATCTATTCAGTATAAAATGTTAACAAAAAGAGCATTTTACCGAATATCAAACAAAAATTATGCATTTCATCGATTAAAAACATCCAATCAACCCAAACATATCGTAACCTAAGGGTTGTTAATTATAATAAAATAATTACTTAAGGTATTTACCTTTAATCGATTAACTTAATTTTAAAGAATAAAATTTCATCTATAACGTTAAGTTGAAAGCACCCCAAAGCACAGAGTGCATTTCATCGAAAAAAACGGTTATTTCATCGGCTCTTAAAATTATTGGATTATTATTGCAACCCAAATAGTATTTTTTTTAATTCAAAAGCAAAGTACCTACTTATGTCAAAATTCCTAAGTTTCTTTTCAAAATTGACCCTGTCAATTTGCGCATTTTTCTTTCTATTTTCTTGTAGCAAAGATGCCGACCTACTATCCGAATATGTCATTAATAAAGATGATGGTTTACAGAGTTTAGTATTACTAACAAATGACAGCTTTTACATGCCCCCCGGTCAAGACACTATACTAATGGATGTTTTGAATAATGATAATTTTAGTGAAAACACTAATGTGACCATAATAGAAACTTCATCTCCACTAAATGGTATTGTTACTATTAATGACGATAACACGTTAACTTACAAGGCCGGGAATGATACTACGCCTGTTGAAACAACAACCCCTGAGGAAACAACGACACCGGAGGAAACAACGACACCGGAGGAAACAACGACACCGGAGGAAACAACGACACCGGAGGAAACAACGACACCGGAGGAAACAACGACACCGGATGAGGACAGCTTTACTTATACTGCAGAAGTAATAGATCAAGAAACAGGCACAATAACCGTAGAAGAAGCAACTGTAACTGTTACTCCTGCCACGACAGATGATGAAGCAAGATTGGATTCAAATTATGACATGGGTGTTCTATTAGCATTTCCTGGAGCATCAGGTTATGGTAAAAATACAACAGGTGGAAGAGGCGGTATGGTCTATAATGTCACAAATTTAAACGATAGCGGTGCAGGAAGTTTGAGATATGGCATTGAAACTTTAAGTGTCCCAAGAACTATTGTTTTTGATATTTCTGGTTATATAAATTTAGAAAGTCCTTTGAAAATAAGAGAAGGTTATGGAAACCTTACCATTGCAGGACAAACTGCACCAGGTGACGGAATAACGATACGCGGATCTTCACTTTGGATACATGAAAGTAATGTCATTATCAGATATTTGAAAGTAAAGCCTGGAAACGATGCTTACAACCCATCTGATTCAGATTCATCTGATTCGAATTATGAGCCTGACGATGGTATTAAAATTGTAGCATACAGTGGAAATTCTATAGAAAATATAATTTTAGACCACTGTACAGTTACATGGGCAGCAGATGGATTAATTGATGTAGGATCACCTAATCTAGATTTAAATACATATGCCAAGAACATAACCATACAAAATTGTTTATTAGCCGAAAATATTGATAAACAATATGGTGTATTGATTCAAAGAGCATATGATATATCATTTAACCGAAATATTATAGCATTTACAGATTCTAGAAACATAGCGGTTCAGAGTGCTGATGGTAAAGGATTAGAAATGGTAAACAACCTTATTTATGGCACTAGAAAAGCAGCATGGTTTACACAAGGAAATGTTATTGATTTTATAGGAAATAAGTACATTACTGGTCCATTTGAAAGAGAATACCAAACTTTTAGAATGGAGCTTAGCGCACTTGGAAATGACATTAATAATACATCTATTTATTTGAACGATAATACTGATGATTCAAATGATGCAGATAAAAGTTATAATGGTACTGCCTCTCCATTTATGGTAAATTCTCCAAACCACAATACTAACTTAGAAATCTTAGCAGAATCTGAAGTTGAAAATTATTTAATTAATAATGCTGGCAATAACTTACATTACGACCAGGCGGATTTAAGAATATTAAATTCCATTAAAAATAGGAATGGAGACATTATATCCCATGAAAGTAATGTTGGAGGTTATCCTACTCTAAATGTTGAGAGTAGACCTAGTAATTACGATAGTGACGGTGATGGAATGGCAGATGCTTGGGAAATCAATATGTTTGGAGATACAAGTAAAACTTCAAATAGTGATTCAAACAATGATGGCTATACAAACTTAGAAACATTTTTATATTCTTTAGAACAATAAATAAAATTCAAGATTTTTTTTAACTAAAAAGGCGTTCTTTTGAACGTCTTTTTACTTTTTATAACTTTTTTTATTTCAAATTTGCATATAGATTATTCACGATATGAAAGAAAAGTTAAAATCAATATATAAAACCTCAAAATTCGGCTTTATAATAATTAGACCTTTTGCCATAATTTATCAATATTTCCTTCATAAAAAATATTTATCAAGACAAGCTTTTGTAAAGCATCGTTTCAAAAAATGTTTCGGATATGAATTAGATTTAAACAACCCTAAAACGTTAAATGAAAAAATTAATTGGTTAAAACTAAATTATTTTAATCCTTTGTCCACCCAAATGGTCGATAAATATGAAGTAAGAAATTACATTTTAAAAATTATTGGTGATGAATACCTTGTTCCCCTGCTCTATACAACAGAAAACCCTAAAGATATTATATCTGAAAATTTACCTGACATTCCTTGTATAATTAAAACAAACCATGATAGCTCAGGAGGAATTATTATAAGAAACAAAAATGAAGTAAAAAATTGGGAAGAAATTCAAAACCGATTACATGCTAATATGTCACAAAATTTTTATTGGGATGGTAGAGAGATGCCTTATAAAAAAATTAAGCCAAGAATAATTGTAGAAAAATTATTAACTGACAATTCCGGCAACTTACCTGCTGATTACAAAGTTCATTGTTTCAATGGAAAAACAAGAATGATTAATGTTGATATTGGTAGAGGAACTAAAAATCACTTTAGAAATTGGTACTCAAGTAGTTGGCAACGTGAACCCTACAAATGGTCCTCAGTTTTAGGTGACGGAACTTTAACAGACCCAAGTGAAGAAGATGTTCCAAAACCAGATTTATTGGAAAAAATGCTTTTTTTGTCTGAAAAATTAGTGAAAGGGTTTCCTTATTTACGTGTTGATTGGTATATTTTTAATAATCGCTTATATTTTGGTGAATTAACTTTTCATCATAATGGTGGTCATAGGCCTATTTATCCAGCATCCTGGGATTTTAATTTAGGACAAGAATTAGATATAAAATCCATTTGAATTAGAAATATGACTCGCTTTCGGTACAAAAAATTCGCAAAACATATTTTACAATCGAATTAATTCAAAGGATGTAAGATTTTATCTTAAAATCCTTTCAATTTAAAATACCTTAAAAGGGTTAACGAAATAAATTTAAAATGGAAAAAAAAAGAATAGCTTTTGTTATCTACTCTTTAAATTCTGGAGGTGCAGAACGTGTAGTTTCAACTTTAGCAAACGGATTATCCAACTATTTTGAAATTACAATTATAACCTTAACAAACATTACTCCATTTTATCCTTTGGATAAAAAAATTAAGGTAGTTCATTGCTTTAATAATCTTAAACCAAGTAAAAATATTGTCGATTCACTCGTCATTAATTATAAACTATATAAAAAGATAAAAAAAACAGCAAAGCTCTTATCGATTGACTTATTAATTGGTTTTATGACCAACACGAACATACTCACAGTTTTGGCTGCTAAATCACTAAAGATGCCAGTTTTGATTAGTGAAAGAATAAATCCAAAATTTAGCATATTACCTAAATTTTGGAGCATAATGAGAAGGTTGACCTACCCTAATGCAAATTATTTAATTATTCAAACAGAACCAATTAAACAATATTTTGAAGCTTTTGTTCAAAAAAACAAACTTATAATATTACCAAATCCTATTTCTTCTGTACACCGAGAGTTTAAAAACAGAATAAATCTTCCTAAAAAAGAGAATATTGTTTTAAGCGTTGGTAGGTTAAATAATCAAAAGGGACACGAAATAGGAGTAAAGGCTTTTTCAAAACTAAAGCCAAATAATTGGGAGTTACATATTGTTGGTGAAGGTCCAAAAAGGAAAAAATATGAAGATTTAATCAGTGAATTGAAAATGACCGATAAAATAAAACTTATTGGTAGAGATAATAATATTTCAAATTATTATCTAAAATCTAAGATTTTTATTTTTCCAAGCCGTTTTGAAGGGTTCCCTAACGCACTTACAGAAGCCATGTACATGGGCTTACCCTGTATTTCTACGGATTGCCCTACTGGACCATCAGAATTAATAGATAATGGTGAAAACGGATATTTAATTCCTGTTGATGATGTTGAAAATTTAACTACCAAGTTAGAATTATTAATTAATGATAAATCTTCAAGAGACAAATTAGGAGATAATGCAGCTCTTAGTGTTACACATTTGGAAGAAGATAAAGTAGTTCAACAATGGTTAAAATTAATTTCCGAAAGTATTAACTAATGCATTTAACATCTATAATTGAAACCGTTAAACTAAAATCTAAAGAACTTTTACAAAAAAAAGTACTTCAGAACATAATTTTAGTCAGTGGAGTAACATTATTTATTAGCATTTTAGGTTTTATCAAAGAAACTGTAGTTGCTGCAAATTATGGGCTTTCTATTGAATTGGATACCTTCTATGTTGCAATTTTAATACCCGGTGTTATAAATACAGTTTTTCTTGGTTCATTCAAAAGCGTATTTATACCCAATTATATTAATGAGCTTGGAAAAAAAGGGAATATTGGTAGCTTTCAATCTACTAGTTTAATGATTACTCTAGTAGTAAGTATATGTTTCGCTGGTATTACCTATTTAGCAACGGATACTTTTCTTGAAATATTATACCCTAATAAATCCTTAGTATTTTACCAATTAGTAAAATCACAATTACCTATTTTATTATTTGCCATTTTATTTTGGGGCATTGCCTCAACGTTAGGTGCACTATTAAATGTTAACGATGAATATCGATTAAGTTCTTTTGCAGGTATTTACACACCTATTTTCATACTAATAGGCATCTATTTTTTTAGTGACCAATTTAAAAACACCATATTGGCTTGGGGAACAACATTGGGCGCCTTTGCTAGTTGTGTTTATTTATTAATGGTTGCTAAAAAAAAGAATCTAATTGTTTTAGGTAAACCAAATTTTCAAAATAGAAATATCAAAATAGCCTTTCAACAGTTACCAGCAAAAATCAGCTCAGGTCTTTTAACTGCCTTGAACTCTGTTGTAGATCAATTTTTTGCTGCTCAATTGGTTATAGGCTCTATTGCAGCTTTGCAATATGGCTTAAAAATACCTGCTTTTTTAAGCGGCTTGTTATTGGTGGCTTTTGGCAATGTACTACTCCCCTATTTTACCAAATTGGTTTTAAACAATAGAAAATTAGCTTTTGAGAATCTTTTTAAAAATTTAAAATGGGTTTTTATTGGATTGATAGTGATAACAATATTTGGAATTTTGGTATCTGATTTAGTAGTTACCCTATTATATCAACGAAAGGAGTTTACTGCTGAAGACACTCAAGTTGTATCTACTATACAAAAGGTATTTCTTGCATACATACCCTTTAAAATTACAGGTATGATAATGATAAATTTTTCGACTAGCATCAATAAAAACAGTATTATGGCATACATCTCTTTGGTTGCCTTAGTACTAAATGTTTTGTTGGACTATGTTTTCATGGAAATGTATGGTGTATTTGGTATAGCACTTTGTACTACAATTATAACCGTTTTAAAAAGTATGACCATGTATTGGTATTTAAAACGTTTAAAGCGAGAGAATGATTCTATTACACAATAAAACTAATTTGAAAGCGTATTTATAAAATCAATAGTTTAATAAAATTATATGAAAAATGTTTTTAAGTGGGTATATCATAATACTCTATTTGGTAAATTATTGATTTATTCTTTTCACACTAGTAAAAATAAACTTTGGCCAGATGAATGGGTTATTAGATATAATTATAGGAAAAGAAGAAACAAATCGTTGAATTTAAAAAACCCCCAGACACTTAACGAAAAAATTAATTGGTTAAAATTGAACGATAGACGGTCTTTACACACACAATGTGCTGATAAATATGAAGTACGCAGCTATGTAAAGGAGAAAATCGGTGAAGATTACTTAGTGCCTCTATATTTTCAAACCAAAAAACCAGAGGATTTAAAACCAGAAAATCTACCTGATATTCCATGTATTGTAAAAGCAAACCATGATAGTAGTGGAGGTGTTTTCGTGCATAACAAAAATAAATTGAACTATACTGAGTTACAAGAAAATTTAAAAATTCGATTGGAAAAAAACTATTATAGTTCTAGCAGGGAATGGCAGTATAAAAATATTACCCCTCGAATTATAGTAGAAAAATTATTGATTACCAAAGATGGAAATATACCTTTAGATTTTAAAGTACATTGTTTTAATGGAAAAGCTCACATGATTCAAGTGGATATAGGAAGAGGTACCAATAAGCACTTTAGAAATTGGTATTATACAGACTGGTTTAGATGTCCTTTTAAATGGACTTCAGTTTCAGGCTCTAAAGAAACTAATCCAGCTGAATTTGATGTTCCGCCGCCGAAGGAATTAGAAAAAATGTGCATGTTATCGAACCAATTAGCAGAACCATTTGATTATGTACGCGTAGATTGGTATGATGTAGATGATAAACTGTATTTTGGTGAAATTACATTTCATCATGATAGTGGTAATAGACCAATAGAACCTGAAGAATGGGATTATAAACTTGGGGAAATGGTTAAGTTAAATTCTAATGTAAACTAAACAATATTTTGGCAACTCAAGTTTTAAGATACCTTATTCTATTTTTAGTTTTATGTAACATACCTGGTTATTTATATGTGTTTACAAACACTACACTTTCTTCAGCTGTTAGTATACTAACATCTATTCTTTTAATACTCTATTTTTTTCTTTCAAAACCTTGGCAAAAACCTGTAATACCATTTATTCTTTTTACGGTTTTATATTTTACCATTGGTGGTTTAAATTATTACGGTGGAGAAGCTGAAATGATTAAAGAGTTTATACGCTTTTTAATTCTAGTTATTTGCATCACGGAAGTTATGTATAGATCAACTTACAAAGATTTATTTTATATACTATTACTAGGTGCACTTAGTGTTATTATAAATGCTTTTATATTTCCACATACAAATGCTTTACATGGATTGGTAAAAGGTAGATATGGTGGTTTCTTTCTTAACCCCAATACAGCAGGTATTGTTTGTTTACTTGGTATTGCCCTATCATATTCTATAAAAAATGTAAAATGGAGAACAGTAGGTCAACTCACTTTTACACTTGCTGGTTTTTTGACATTATCAAGAACATTTATTGTTGTTTGGCTTTTTATTAATTTTTTAGCGATAATTAAAGATCGAAAAAACCTTCTTGTACCTATTATTGGTATTATTGCTTTGACTGTAATGGTTACATTTACGGATAGTAAAATATTTGCAGCAGATAGATTTGAAGCTCTCACGGCATTTTTTGGAGAAGGTGAAGTCAAGACAAAAACTGTTAAAAACGACTCACGAAATGAAACATGGGCTTTATACTATGATAAAATTTACGAAAAACCATTTTTTGGTCATGGTTATAAATCTTTCCAAAAGGTTACTTCAAGGTCACCAGGAGCCCATAACACTTACTTAATGATTATAGGTGAATCTGGAATAATACCGTTTTTACTTTTCATAGGTACATTTATATACTTATTACGCTACTGCTTAAGATATTTTAAAGAAGAACCTTATTTACTTTATACAGTTCTGGTCGTATTATTAAATTTAATGGCAAGTCATACATTCTTTTCTAATTATCAAAGCATAACTCTATCTATTTTTATCTTTTTAAAAATAAGAACGTTAAAAGCTAATGAAGTATAAAACTACAGTCTTGAAAATTCTTTTTATAATTCCTAGTCTATCTGCCGGTGGCGCTGAAAAAGTTATGTCTTTTTTAGCTCAAAATATTAGTAGTAAAAAATTTAAAACTAAACTTGTTGTTATTGGTTTTGAAAAAGATAACGCTTATGATATATCAGATGTAGAAACAGTCTATTTAAACAACGCCAGCGTAGGAAAAGCATTTTTACCTCTCTTAAAATTAGTCCATTCTGAAAAACCTAATGTAGTGTTAAGTTCATTGTCACATTTAAATGCCATCATGGGTTATGTATCCTATTTCAACCCTAAAACTATATTTATTGGTAGACAAACAATCGTACAAAGTGCTCAAAAAAATTTTACTGGCAGAACAGGCTTTAAAACTAAACTATTTAATTTTGCATATTACCTAGGCTACAAAGGTTTAGACAAATTAATTAGTCAATCTAGCGACATGAAAAATGACCTTGTCCAAAACCAAGGTGTTAATGACGAAAAGGTAGTAACCATCAACAACCCTGTTTCCCAAAATTTTAAGGTAAAAGATAAAATACCAGAGATTAACAATTCTTATCAATTTATTACTGTAGGCAGATTAACCGAAAAAAAAGGGCATATTCGAATTTTAAATATACTTTCTAAATTTAAATCACCATTCAATTATACTATTATAGGTGATGGTCAAGAAAAAGCTAATATTGAGGAATTAGCCAAAAAATTAAATCTGAATGATAAAATAACTTACATACCGTTTACAGACAAAGTGAATATCTATTTAACTAATAGTCATGTATACTTACAAGGGTCTTTTGTTGAAGGCTTTCCTAACGCGCTTATTGAAAGTATCTCTGTAGGAACACCTGCGATTGTTTTCAATGCTCCAGGAGGAATGAATGAAATAATGATAAATGGAGAAAACGGTTATTTAGTTGATAATGAAGAAATGTTTTCCGAAAAACTTGAAATAATTGTTAATAATTTAAAAGACTATGCACCTATTAAGGTTAGCGCAGAGGTTAGAAGAAAATATAGTTCTACTCAAATACTATCGCAGTATGAAAATTTGTTTGAGTCGCTAATAACTAATAATTCATAAACATTTTTATTTGAAAAAGGAAGACATAAAAATTGCAATATTAATATTCTCGTTAGCAGGTGGCGGGGCAGAACGAGTAGTGTCATATCTACTGCCTTTTCTAAAAAACAAGGGTTTTGTCGTTCACTTGATATTAATGAACGAAACTATTAGTTATGATATACCGAAAAATATACCCGTACATTTTATTGAGAATTCTTGGGGTAATGAAAGTGGTTTTCTTAAATTAATAAAATTACCCAAATTGGCTTATAAATATTCTAAGTTATTAAAGTCATTAAAAATTACACATTCGTTTGCTATGCTTACGCGGGCTAGTTATATAAATATCTTATCGCGATATTTCACTTCCCATAAATTCAAACTTATTATTAGTGAACGTTCTCATCCAAGTATGCAATATGGTTATGGCAACTTACAATCCAAAATCAATAATTGGCTTATTAAATATTTATATCCTAAAGCGGATAAGATAATTTGTAATTCAAAAGGTAATAAAGAGGATTTAATAGATAACTACGATATTTCAAAACACAATATTATAGTCATTAATAATCCAATCAATATTGAAGCTATAAAGGCTATAGAAAAAGAACAAGATTTTTTCAATTCAAATACATTCAATCTTGTGACAATAGGTCGTATGGATAGAGGTAAAAATCATGAACTTATAATTAGAGCAGTTGAAGGCTTTTCAAATATTCATTTATACATTCTTGGTAATGGAGTTTTACGAGAATTCTTAGAAGAATTGGTTATTAATAAAAATTTAAAAGACAGAGTAACTTTTCTAGGCTTTGATAATAATCCATTTAAATATTTAAAAGCTGCAGATTTATTTGTTTTTGGATCTAATCATGAAGGATTTCCTAATGTACTTCTTGAAGCAATGTGCTGTGGCTTACCTATTTTAAGTACGAATTGCAAATCAGGACCTGATGAAATAATGGAACTTGCAACTCCCCTATCCGATGACATTATGTTAACAGACTATGGCATTTTATCCCCAGTTGAAAACGTTGAACTTTTTAAAAAAGGTCTATCCTATTGTATAGACCAACCTGAGTTTTTAGAAGTTTGTAAAAGAAACGCAGCAAGACGAATTCAAGATTTTAAACGAGAACCTATTTTAGAATTATACACTTCTCACATTATATCATAGAATATGTCTTCAGTTAAACCCTATAATTCCAGAAAAAAAATAATTAGAACGGCTGCAGTGCCAGGTTCGTTATATGGATTGTTAACTGGTCAACTTCGGTTTTTAAATCAATATTACGAAGTTATAGGTGTAGCTTCTGAAGGAGCTGTCATGGAGATAGTTTCCCAGCGCGAGGGTATTCGAACAGAATCTATAAATATAGAACGCACCATTAGTCCCATTAAAGACTTAATTTCATTATTTAAACTGTACAGGTTTTTTGTTAAAGAAAAACCAATGATGGTACATTCCATTACCCCTAAAGCCGGTCTTCTTAGTATGATAGCCGCATACTTTGCCAAGGTACCCGTTAGAGCTCACACTTTTACAGGTTTAATATTCCCTACGCAAACTGGCTTTTTAAAAAAATTACTACTCTTATTTGACAAAATTATTTGTGCATTTGCCACCAACGTTTACCCTGAAGGTAATGGTGTAAAAAACGATTTATTACATTATAACGTAACTAAAAAACCATTAAAAGTAATAGCAAATGGCAACGTGAACGGTAAAGATCTTACCTTCTTCGACCCTAGCCTATTCCCTAAAGAGTCTACAAAATCCGAAAAAGATAAACTAGGTATTTCTGAAAATGATTTCGTTTTTATTTTTATTGGAAGGTTAGTGAATGATAAAGGCATAAACGAATTAGTTCATTCCTTTTCTCAACTTAGTAAAACGCAATCTAAAATTAAATTGATTCTTGTAGGATCCCACGAGGGTGAAACAGATGTTTTACCTAGCAGCACTTGGAATTTATTGAATACTGATAAAAATATAATTTGGGTAGGAAAAAAAGATGATATCAGGCCTTATCTATCAATGGCAAATGCCCTTGTTTTCCCTAGCTATCGTGAAGGATTCCCCAATGTAGTTCTTGAGGCTGGTGCTATGGGTCTACCCGCATTGGTAACGGACATTAACGGAAGTAATGAAATTATTGTACACGGCAAAAACGGTTATATTGTTCCGTCAAAAGATGAACAGGCACTTTTAGAAGCTATGACTCTATTTGTAAAAGATTCGCAGTTAATATTGCATATGGCTAAGCATGCAAGAGCCATGATAGCAAATCGTTATGAACAAAGCTTTGTATGGGATTCTCTATTGGAAGAATACAAACGTATAGAACATAAAAATTCATAAACTTCTATTTGATAGTTTTCGATAAAATAAATTTGCTCTTTAATCTTTATTAAAAGTACTTGGTCTATTTACTACCTTTTAGAAATCTATTAATATGTAATTTAGCGCACTAATCATAGATAATTGTATGTATACAAGATTTTTCAAAGGTTTTTTTGATATTACAATAGCAGCACTAGTACTTTTGGCTTTGAGCCCTATATTTGTAATCATTTGGGTTTCTTTATCTATTGCAAACAATGGTAGCGCCTTCTTTAATCAACAAAGACCTGGAAAGGATGAAAGAATCTTTAAAATTATCAAGTTCAAATCAATGAACGATAAAAAGGATAAAGAAGGAAATCTTCTACCAGATTTTAAGCGTATGACCGTAATTGGCAAATTCATAAGAAGTACTTCTCTTGATGAACTACCTCAGTTACTAAATGTCTTAAAGGGCGATATGAGCCTTATAGGACCTAGACCGCTGTTGGTCTCTTACCTACCTTTATATAGTGAAGAACAAAAAAAAAGACATTTAGTAAAACCTGGTATTACAGGTTGGGCTCAGGTTAATGGAAGAAATACTATTTCTTGGGATAAAAAATTTGAATACGATGTCTGGTATGTAAATCATATTTCCTTTGCACTTGACATGAAAATATACTTTATGACGCTACAAAAAGTAATTAAAAGAGCTGACATTTCTGCATCGGATAATACCACTATGGAAAGATTCGTTGGAAATGAAAAATCTAATCTATAGCTTTATCAGGTTGACCCAATAATAATACCTGCATAGGTCACGTTATACTATCGCATAGTAAATTGTGAAAATGAAAACAGTAATGATTTTAGGGGGCGCCAAGGGTGTTGGCAAAGAAATATTGAAGTCCTGTATTGAAAAAGGATACAATGTTGCCTTCAGTGGTAGAGATGCTACTATAGCAGATCAACTTATTAAATCTTTAAATGCAAAAAATAAGCTCTATTTCCATGAATTAGACCTTAATAATATAGATGAAATTGAGAATTTTTATCTTGAAACTATTAAGCGTTTTAATAAAATAGACTCTTTAATTTTGTATGCTGGAATTACACCTGTCTCTTCAATATTAGACACGGAAGAAGAAGTTTTTGATAGTGTATTCAACATCAATCTAAAAGCTCCCTATTTCCTTTTAAAACATGTTCTAAAATCAATGAAGGAGCATAAATCTGGTTCTATTATTTTCTTTGGTTCTGCACATATGGATTATGGTGAAATAGATAGAGCTGCATATGCATTAACTAAAAGTTCGCTAAATACTTTATCAACTCATATTGCCCATCATTATGCAAAATATGGAATTAGATCCAACTATTTGGTAATGGGCTGGACAAATACAGAAGGTGAACTTGAGTTGCGAAAGAGCGAAGGCGTAAGTGAAAAGGAATTACAACAAAAGGCTTCTGCTATTTTACCTATGGGGCGAATGTTAAATACCTTTGACCCCGTACCAGCAGTAATGTATTTTATATCAGATCAGTCAGCAATGACTACTGGCTCAATTATGAGAATTACTGGAGGAGAATATATATAGTTGTCTTATGATTAATTCATTGATATTTCATTCTAATTCTGAACTTTTAGAGGGTCCTGTATTCGATAAAGAGAATAATCATCTTTATTTTGTATCCATTTTAGACTACCTAGTTTATTTTTATAATCCACATACTAAAGAGTTTCTAAGTATAAAACTCGACTCCCCTGTTAGTTGTATTTATTTACATGGAAATAAAAAAGTCTTAGTTGCATCTAAAAACGGTTTTTTCGAAATTGATTTTAATACGTTAGAAAAGAAATTTGTATTTCAATTAGGCATAGATGATTTAATTAGATATAATGACGGAATAAAAGATACAATTGGAAGAATTATTATAGGAACTATGGGGTATCCCGAAGTTAAAAAAGATGTAGGCAAGGTTTTTTCTTACTATAAAGGAGAGTCTAAAATAATTATAGACAATACAACTATTTCTAATGGTTTAGCTTTCTCTTTAAATAATAAATATCTCTATTTTATTGATACACCGACTAAAAAGGTGGCTAAATATTCTTATGACCTAAGAACTGGAGAATTAAAATTTGAATCATACATTATTGAACTAATAGGTACTGGAAGTCCAGACGGAATGTGTATTGATAGTAAGGGAATGTTATGGATTGCCGAATGGGGAGGCGGATGTATTTCTCAATGGAATCCAATAAATGGATTAAAACTTAGAGAACTAAAACTTCCCTGTAATAATGTAACCTCTTGCTGTTTTGACAACCACTCTAACTTATATGTTACAACTGCAAAATCTGAATCTAAAAATGATGTTTACGGTGGTGGTTTGTTCTACCTTGAATTAAATAAAATTTAAATCTATGAGCACTGTTAAAATTAGTGTAATCGTTCCAATTTTTCGAATAGAAAAATATTTACCTAAATGTATTGACAGCCTATTAAATCAATCCTTTTTGGACTTTGAGTTAATATTGGTAGATGATGGCAGTCCTGATAACTGTCCTAAAATTTGTGATGATTTTGCACAAACAGACTCCCGGATTAAAGTTATTCATAAAAAAAATGGTGGTCTTGTAAGTGCAAGAAAAGAAGGTTTAAAAAACGCTATTGGCACCTATGTAACATTTGTAGATGGGGATGATTGGGTAGATAAGTTTTATCTAGATATTTTATTCAACCTTGCTGAAGCAAATGATGCTGATCTTGTTGTGACCGGTCATTTTAGAGAATTTGACGGAAAAATTGAAACAATAAAACCAAAAATGGTTGGGGTTTATAATGAAAGTGAGCTAAAATCCTTAATTCTACCGAATGCCATATACAATGGGGAGTTCTGTGAACATGGAATATCAACATATGTTTGGAACAAGCTTTTTAAAAGAGATTTGCTTTCTACAGTTCTTTTTGATGTTCCAAATGAAATTGTTATGGGAGAAGATGCTGCAATTACCTTCTCTTATTTGACGATAGCTAAGAGTCTTGTAATAAGTAGTACACCTCTTTATTATTATAGGCAACGACATGATTCTATTGTAAAATCTGTAGAGAATCCTAAAATTGAATATTATAGATTAGGATTGCTTATGAATTACTTGCAAACTAAATTGCAAAATTCATTAGATGATAAAAATATTAAAGAACAGATTACCTATTATCTGTACTCCCAAATATTAGTTAGATCCGGGGGTTTAATTTATGATGAAGAAGGAAAGTTAATTTTTAATCCTTTTTTAGATGTTAAATCCAAATCTAAAGTAATCATATATAGTTCTGGATCTTTTGGTCAACATATACTTTCAACTAACATTAAGAACAATTTTTTTAAAGTTATTGAATGGATAGATATTGATTATCATGAATTGAATATTGGTGAAAATTTTGTAAAACCTATTAGTTCTATTTCAAATTCAGACTATGATTATTTAATTATTGCAACTATAAATCCAACATATTATAACGATATTAAAAAAGAGTTGAGTTTAGTAGGTGTCAATCAGAAAAAAATAGTAAAAATCAATACTGATATAAACGAAATCAGCAAACTACTACTTCAATTAGGGTTTGATAATAATTTTATATTTCAAAAAAATTAAATTTTATTGAAATATACTAACATCATTATAATTACGATTATATAAAAAATAAGGTTTTACCTATGAAAAAACTTATAATATTAGGAGGAAATCCTGAAACAGCAATTCTAGTTGATATAGCAATTTCAATGGGCATTTACACTATAGTTGTTGACCCTAACCCTGATGCACCAGCAAAAAAGAATGCATCTGAAACTTATGACATTGATGGTTTTGAGGTTGACAAAATAGTTCAACTAGCAAAAGACCTAAAGGTTGACGCCGTTTTGGTAGGTGTAGCTGATATTTTAGTTAAACCTTATGGAGAAATTTGCGAAAAGCTAAATATGCCTACTTATGCTAATAAAGAAGCAATTGAAGCTTTTTGTAGTAAGGATGGTTTTAAAAGATATTGTGAAAAATTCAATATACAAGACATACCTGGCACCTATCTTAATAATAGTTCAAGTATAGAAAAACCAGAAAATATTGCCTACCCTTTAATGATTAAACCGGTTGACAATGGTGGTGGTGTTGGTATGAAAATTTGTAGAGATGATAGAGATTTTCAAGAATCTGTAAAAACTGCATTAAACTTCTCTAAGAAAGGTGTCGTTCTTGTAGAAAAATACATGGAATGTGATGATATGGCAGTTTATTACACGTTTAGAAACGGCATTCCATATCTTTCGGCTACTTATGATAGAATAACAACTAAGATACAAGGAGATTTTAGTCCGGTCGGTATCGGAGCAATTTATCCTTCAAAGAACACAGATTTATTTGTTAAAAAAATACACCCGAAACTTAGTGATTTTTTCAAAAAACTAAATATTCAAAATGGTGTACTTAACCTTCAGTTCTTCGTAGAAAATGACGTTTTTTATGCCTATGATCCCGGATTTCGATTACAGGGTGAAGCACCACATATTCATTTAGCACATATTAATGGTTTTGATCATAGAAAAATGTTAATCAATTTTGCCTTTACGGGCATTCTAGGCGAAGATGATTTCCCTGAAAAGAACGATTTTATGTTTAGAGGTAAAAAAGCATGTACTATTTGGGTTCTTTTAAAAGAAGGAACAATTAACTCTATTGAAGGTTTATCTGAAATTAAAGAAGATAAAAACGTGATTTTTGTTTTAGATAGATTTAAAGAAGGTGATAGCATTAAAAAAGAATGGTTAGGCACGGAGAGACAAGTTTTCTCACGCATGTATGTCGTAGCCGATTCTATTGAAGAGTTAAATTCAAAAATGTCTGAATTCAAAGATAAATTGGTGATTACAGATACATCTGGCAATGACATGATATTAACATGGCCAGATACAATAAATGCGAAAAATTACCTTTAATACTAACACTTAGCATTAACTATTGATTTATAAGAATATGGAAAATAAAACAGCCGTTATTACTGGTGGTTCTAGAAATATAGGTTTAGCTATTGCAGAGAAATTTTACTCTCTTGGTTACAATGTTGCAATTTTAAGTGTTTCAGAAAACAGTGCAAAAAAAGCTGCTAAAAATATTGACAATAAAGGGAACAAGGTAATAGGATACAGATGTGATGTTACAGATGTATCTTCTGTTGAAGAAACACTTGAGAATATAAATTCACACTTCGGTGGTATAGATATACTTGTAAATAGTGCAGGTATTTTGGATATGGCTAGTATAGAAGAAACCTCTATTGAGGAGTGGGACAATGTTATGGCCGTTAATCTTAGAGGTACGTTTACAATGATTCAAAAATCAATTCAATATTTGGAAAAAAGTAAGCATCCGAGAATTATAAACTTATCATCTAATTCAGGAAGAATGGGAGGATTTGAAAACGGAATGGCCTATAGCGCATCTAAAGGCGGGATTATAGCATTGACATATGGTTTAGCTAGGAGACTTGCCAAAAAAAGAATTACAGTGAACTGTATTGCCCCCGGTACTATAGAATCTGATATGTCAGCCGCGCGTAGTCCAGAGGTTTTAAAAAAATTAAAAGAAAGATTTCCTTTAGAAAGATTTGGAACACCTAAAGAAGTTGCTGCTGCGGCTTGCTATTTTGCAAGTGACGATGCCGGCTTTACCACAGGTTCTGTTCTAGATGTGAACGGAGGATTATTTATGGGATAAATTAAGATAAGATATGAAAACAAATATATTAGAAGCATTTAGTTTAGCTGGAAAAAAAGCAATTGTTGTTGGAGGTGCAGGAGACTTAGGAAAAGCTATGGTAGAAGCAATCTCACAAGCAGGAGCTCAAACTGTAGTGATAGACTTCGATGAAAGAGTTTTTGACATTTGCAAAGAATTTAAAAAGGATGGTCTTGTAGTAGATGCTATCAAAGCAGATATCAGTAAAATATCTGAAATTAAAGAATCATATCAATCTGCATTAGATTTACTAGGCGGAAAAGTAGATATTTTAATAAATTCTGCAGGTATTCAAAGAAGATACCCTAGTGAAGATTTTCCAGATGAGGAATGGAGTAAAGTAATTGCTATTAATCTAGATGCTACTTTCTATTATTGTAAATATGTGGCAAAAAACATGTTACAAAATGGTGGTGGAAAAATAGTTAACATAGCCTCATTAATGAGTTTCTTAGGTGGTATAACTATACCAGCTTATGCTGCTTCAAAAGGTGGTGTAAGCCAATTAACAAAAGCGCTATCAAATGATTGGGCTGCAAAGGGAATTTGTGTTAATGCAATTGCTCCTGGTTATATGGATACACAACTTAATACCGCGTTAATAAACGATAAAAAAAGAACTGAAGAAGTTTTCATTAGGGTACCTATGAAAAGATGGGGAAATGGCGAAGACTTAAAAGGCTTGACAGTATTTTTATGCTCATCTGCAAGTGATTACATTACAGGAACAGTTATACCTGTAGACGGAGGATATTTAGGGAGATAAAATTTACCTCTTATCGCCGATTATTTTAGTTTAAAAACTAAATATTTTCAAATAGGTCTGAGAAATTATATCAAAAAAATTGAAGTATTTAATCCGATAAAAATGTCTTAAGACAATTTTATTAGTTGATCCTTCAGGTTTCAATAATTTTACAGACCTATTTACATTTTAATGATTTCAATAGGTATAAAATTCAGATTACTATAATGGTGAATTACTAACCACAATCATTTTTATCGTGGATTTAATTTAAATAATTGACCAGAAAATAATAGCTACAAGCGATGAAATTAAGCATAATTATTCCTTTATATAATAAGGAAAAATACATTGAGCGCTGCTTGCAGAGTCTTTTAAACCAAGGGCTATCACAAAATGATTACGAAATAATTATTGTTGATGATGGTTCAAAAGATTCTGGTGTTGCTGCAGTTAATAATTATGCGAATAAAAATGATTTAGTCAATATCAAAGTAATCCAGCAAATTAACCAAGGACCAAGTGCTGCCCGCAATAATGGTTTGCTAGAAGCTAAAGGTGATTATATCTATTTTCTTGATGCAGATGATTTACTCTCTAAACATGCTCTAAGTTATCTTATTACATTAAGTGAGGAGAATGATCTTGATATTTTAGAATTTGACACTAAAGAAATTGATGAAGAACAATTAACCGTTTTACCAGACTCATCCATATTAGATACCAATGACATAAAAGTTTCTGTCATGAATGGTAAATCTTTCATTGCTGAACATGATTTGAGAAACCAAGCTTGGCGTTATTTAATAAAACGTAAATATTTACTGGATACGGATATTGTTTTTTTAATAGATATGCGAGCTTATGAAGATTTAATTTTTACTGCCAGTGTATTTTTATTAGCGAATAGAATATCTAAAGTAAGCGTTGATGCCCATAGATATATCAAAGTAGCTGGTTCTATCGTCACGAGCAAAAACCCTGAAAAAAACCTAGAATTTATTCTTGGTATGGTTAAAGCTGTAGAAGAACTTGATATTTTGATTAAAAAATATGATGCTTCAAAAGAAAATAATAAGCTTGTAATAAATAAACTAAAAGCTAAACAACAAGCTGTAGTTTATGCATTATTAATACGGGCATTTAAATATAAACTTAATCCAAAGGACTTAAGTACAATATTGAATAAAATGAATACGTTAGAAGCATACCCTATTGATTATAATAAAGGAGGAGTAGGAAATCTTAGTATTATTCAAAAAATGATTTTCTATCCTTTAGTAAATAATAGAACTAGCCTTTTATTAGGTTTAAAAATTATAAGGAAACTAAAATTTCTTTAAAAAATAAAAAAATAGGCAATGGTTTTAACATACCAAAACGCTTTATTTTTTCAACTAAAAATAATAAATATGATTTGTTTTCTTGTACCTGTAAAGAGTGAGAAACTTTCTTCCGACTGGGATAAATTCAGTGAATTGGTAAATCGTAGCCTTAAATCCATAAATGGACAAAAAGATGAAGATTTTCAAATAGTAGTTGCCTGTCATGAGCTTCCAACAAATAAATTTGAGCACCCAAGAGTACATTATATTGAAGTTGATTTTGGAGTTCCAGAATTAACTAATGAAGACTGGGAAAAAGACAGACAGTTAAAAGAAGGAGATAAAGCAAGAAAGATACAGCATGCTTTTAAATATGCTAACGATCATTTCGATGTTGACTATTTTATGGTTGTTGATTCTGATGATTGTATTCATAACGGAATAAGTAAATATGTAAATTCTAGATTAAAAGATAACATCCCTGGATGGTATGTTGATAAAGGATACTTCTATACAGAGGGTAGTAAATTTGCTTTTATGATAAAAAGTAATTTTAATGTTAGGTGTGGTACATGTATAATTATTAAAAAAGAATTATTTCCACAAGTACTACAACACGAGCCCTACCTATACTACTTTCATGAAAAAATTGAACTAGAGGATAACCTTTCTTTGTTACCTTATCCAAAACCTGCTGCACTATACAGTATGGCCAATGGTGAAAATCATTATATGTCACAATCTAAAATGATGAATTTGGTTAACCAAACGAAATTATTTACCACGGAACATATAAAAAGCGTTTACTCAAAACTTTCAAGATACAGACCAACATTTATAGGTAGCCGGTTTAAAAAAACATTTACTTTTTATAAAATATCTTAGTTAACAATAAAATAAGAATTATATGAGAGTTTAACTAAATAATTTTTCAATGTATCTACCTTCAATTACAATTTTAAGGGCAATTGCTATAGTTTTAATTGTAGGTTCTCATTGTCAAAATATATCTAATATTATCCCTAGTAATTTTATTCATCGATTATTAATAAATATAACTGCGGGTGGAACAGTGGTTTTTGTATTTTTATCAGGTTTCTTATTTCATCACGTTTTTTACCTTAAGAAAAGGATTAATATTTTTTTAAAAAAGCGAGTTGGACGATTACTAGTCCCGTATTTAGTATTATCTATTATTCCAATAGCATATAAGATTTATTCTCAACCAAATTTTTGGTCAAGCTACATTCACCACGAGAAAACGGGTATTTTGAACGAATATATATATCCTATTTTCCTTTTTCTAATTGGTGGTGATCATCTTGTAGCATATTGGTATATTTCCTTTGCCATGCTGTTGATATTATGTTATCCTTTACATACTATGTTCATTAAGACCAATTACAAGGTTCAAATCTTAATATTAGCAATCACTTTATCTATTTCATTAATAGTTCAGAGACCTCCTCCTTTAAGCTTATTAAGTATACAATCCCTTGTATACTTTACTCCTGTTTATCTATTTGGTATTTCCTGCTCCATATATAAGGAAAGGATATATTCCTTTTTCAGGGGTAAAGAGCACTTATTTTTATTTCCCTTTCTAATTATTTTATTATTACAAACCTATTTCGGCATTGAAGGGAATGCCGAGAAAAACTTTTTTTCATATGAAGGAATAGATTCTATTCTACCACAGAAAATCTTTCTTTGTCTTTTTTTAATGGTTTGGCTACGTCATTTTTCAGGTTTCGACAATAAATATGTTGTATTACTAGCAAATACAAGTTTTGCTATATATTTTCTACATGGTTATGTTTTAAGGCTACTCTATATTATAAAAGAACATCTAGAAATAGAAGAGTTTTCGCAACCGATTTTAATCTTTTTCATAAGCTTAGTTTTACTCATTTTAATTAGCTTATTGCTAGCAATAGCTATTAAAAAGATTTTTAAAGACAAATCATTTTACATAACTGGTTATTAATTAACATTTGTTCAATTTTACAACTCGATCAAATATTTTAGGTATTACCGAAAGTCTTTCTCAGAAAGTATTGAACGTATTATGCTAATAAGAATAATAGTAAATATACTTTAATGAAGGTAAACGCCTAAATTTAATTTCAAGGTATCAAACGACTTATCTTAGTACGGCTTTGGCTTAGCCTTAAATAATACCACGTAGAACCTTTTAGTGGCAATAATATCTGAAGAGTGACTATGGTTTGTTAAAAATTATTACAAAAACACATTCAAAAATATACCATCAAACCAAGAAATAAAAAGCATGATGTTACAATAGAAAGTCTTGCTCTTCCACAAAACATAAGGTTCCGAAATTAATATATTCCACAATTTTCATAACATAGTCATTGAAAATATACTAAAGGCATTCTGTCCTTAAAAAAAAAAATGTTATTTAACATATAGCAGTCTTTATACTTCACTTTAAAACAAATGAACCCAACAATTTAACTAACTTAAAGCTGCCCAAAAATCATAATAATAAAATATAGGTCTCATAAATAGACAGTATTGGTTTCATTTAGATTTGTAATGTGCATTTCAACGATCTTTTTAAAATATTCTGGTATTTGATAGACCAAAAAGATACTTTCGTCGTAAATAAGTCACAATTTGTCGTTAATGTTCTCTTCCCCAAGTTTAACAGACAATAATTTATAGTCCTACTCTATAATAAAATTAAAAAATTAAAAAAATTAACTATTTAATTATTAACAACTCCACTAAACATTAATTATGAAATTAAAAATTACTCTTATTTTATTGTTACAAGCATTTTGCTTTCAACAGATTTATGCCCAATGTGACGGAGCAGATTTTCAGGAACAGAATGGCATTGCCATTCTAGAATTAGACTCAAAAGTCTCTGGAAGTTGGAAAAAAGAATCCACTTCAGGTTCATCAGGTGGCTCGGCCCTAACCTATAGAGGAAGTAATTATTTTAACTCACCTGGAAACTCTACAATTACATATAAAGTTAAGATCAATTCATCTGGTACTTACCGTTTTATATGGCGTAACAAGATTAGCGTTATAGCGAGCCACGCAGCAAGTACAGAGCATAATGATTCTTGGTTAAAAATTAATGCTTCTAACTTTTTTGGTAAAAGCGGCGGTAGCGTAATATATCCAGGAGGATCTGGAAAAAATCCAACTCCAGAAGGGGCTAGTTCTGGAGGATGGTTTAAAGTATATACAAACACTATAGATTGGAGTTACAGCACGAAAACAAGTGATAATGATGCTCATGCAGTTTATGCAACATTTAATAACCCAGGAGTTTATACTATTCAAGTTTCAGCTAGATCTAATGGTCATACAATTGATAGAATGGTACTTTATAAGGAAGGAAGCTATTCTTCAAATCAGGCTGAAAGCTTATCTAGATCAGTTACTTCTTGTTCTGGTAGTACACCAACACCTACTCCAACCCCAACAACGAATGAAGCGCCTACTGTAAATATAACTAGTCCAAGTAATGGGCAGACCATTACAAGTGGTAGTTCAGTTACCGTACAGTTATCTTCAAGTGATCCAGATGGTAATATTACTAGCCATGAACTTTCTGTGAACAATAGCTTAGTTGATACTGATGGTGTAAATTATAGCCCTTATACCTTGACTAATATTCAACCAGGTAGTTATGTGATTTCGGCAAAAGTAACAGATAGTAATGGCGCATCCGATACTAGCTCTGTAAACATAACGGTAACTGGTGGCGGCACTACTAATCCAGAGCCAGAACCAGAACCAACTCCTCCAACATCTAATAATGCTCCTACTGTAAATATTTCTAACCTAAATGATGGGCAAATTATCGCTGCTGGATCAAATGTTTCTGTTGCTGTTAATTCTAGTGACCCAGATGGTAGTGTGGTAAAACATCAAGTTTTTGTTAATGATGTATTAGTAGATACAGATGGAGCTAGCTACACTCCTCATATTATAGAAGGAATTAGTACTGGTAATTATTCTATTAAAGCTACTGTAACGGATAATTCGGGTGAAACATCTTCTGACACTGTTATTATAACTGTTAATAACGATGATGAGCCGGTTACAAATCCGACACCTCCTACATCAAGTTCTGACCCTGCCGTAACCATTACTAATCTTACTAATGGTCAAAGTTTCACTGCCGGTTCTGATATATCAGTTAATTTAACTGCCTCTGATGCTGATGGTAGTGTTGTTAAATATCAAATTTTCGTAAATGATGTGTTAGTTGACACAGATGGCGTAAATTATACTCCACATATTATAAGCAGCATTAGCAATGGTAATTATGAAATCAAAGCTACCGTTACAGATGATGACAACAACACAAATTCTGCAGTTGTAAATATTGTTGTAGGTTCTTCTACCACTCCTACTCCACCAACTTCTGGAAATCAAGCACCAACAGTTCAAATAACTTCACTTAGTGAAGGACAAGTTATATCTATAGGAGAAGAAGTTCTAGTTGGATTAGTTGCGAATGACAGTGATGGTGATGTTATCAAATATCAAGTTTATATAGATGGAAATTTAGTTGACACAGATGGAGAAGTATATACTTCACATCCATTTCAAGAATCTATATCAGGTAATTACCAAATTGAAGTAGTTGTTACGGATAACGATGGTGCTACAGGTTCAGATGTTGTAAATATTTCAGTAGGTTCTAGTTCTACTCCAACAACACCAACAACTCCTTCTTTAACCTTAAACTTGATTGATGCAATATCTAATGTTAATATTGGTACGTTATCAAATGGATTGGTTTTAAGTTCTTCAAATACACAAAACGTAAACGTTAGAGCAAATGTACCTTCTGAAGCGAAAAGTGTTTTATTTGTACTTTCTGGAGAGCAAAATGAAACTAGATATGAAAATGTAGCACCATATGCCTTATTTGGAGATGTAGACGGTGATTATATTGCCGCAAATCTTTCTAATGGATCTTATACTTTAAAAGTATCTGCATATTCAAATACTAATGGAAGCGGAACTCTCGTTGCTACTGAGACCATAAATTTCAGTGTTGGTTCTATTACTAATAAAACTGCGTATGCTTTTCCTAACCCTGTTCAAGCTGATGGTAAGGTTTCTGTACATTTACCGAAAGGCAATGGCGGTAATTACAAGTACACAGTTTCTAACGCAATGGGTGTTCAGCTAGAAAAAGGTACTTTCAAAGCCGACCAATCTGAGACAGATGTAAATCTTGAATTATCTAATATAGGAAGACAAACTAAAGGTGTTTACTATTTAAGTATTTCAAAAGGAGGATCTAATCAAATTATTCCACTTTTAAGAAAATAATTTAACAAATAAGATTTAAAAGTCGGTTACTATATTAGTAACCGACTTTTTTAGTTTTTAGGAGATTCTAAAACATGACCTGGAATTTTTTAAATATGGAGTAAAATATATAAATCAGAATCTATATATTAGAATTATTTTTTTAATACAAGTTCGATTTGCAAAATTACTTTACGAATAAGCTTCTAATATTTCTTTAAGTAAAATAATATTGAAAACATTAAGAGTATTAATTATTTTGGATAATAAATTACTAATGAAGGTAATAGTATAATACTTCTTTAAATGTACTATGAAAACAGTTGTAGTATTTAACATTGAAATAACTATTTTTACAACAACGTAATTTATATCAATGTTAATTTGTAATAATCATTAATCAGCAATTAAGATTGTTTATTTTAAATATCAGCCTTGGCATGTGTTTTAGAAGTTTGTTTTATTCTTTTATAAACAAATACTTCCAACTTAAAAAGAGATGAAAAAAGTATTAATTTTATTACTGACTACAACCACTTTTTTTTCATGTGGTGTCGATTTAGATATACTTGAAAACTCAGACACCATAATTCTTGATGATAAATTTGATATATTATTACAATTTCCTGAAAATGATTCTGAAATCACTGAAGGGCTTATTGTTTCTTCAACAAAAAGCGAACTAAATTTTAAGTGGTCAGATAAGGACAATAGTAATAATAGCCCCTACACCCTATATCTTATTAATAATTCTACCAATGATACTATTGCATATGAAAGCCTTGAAAAGGAGTCTATGATTATCATTGACAAAGAGGAATCATATTCGTGGTTTGTTACTGGAATTTCAGATAGTGAAAGCGATACTTGGTCATTTTATAACACTGGTCCTATTATTGATTTATCAATTCCTCTACCTGCCACTGCTATATCTCCCGTTACAGGTGCATCGATTTCACAAACAAGTACTACGGTTAACTTGGTTTGGAAATCTGAAGATGCAGATGACAATATCATTGGATATGATCTTTATTTTGGTGAAACGGAAGACCCTGAAGTTTTTGCTGAAAATTTAACTGAATCAAGATTTAATGATATACCTGTGGAAGCAGGAAAAGATTATTATTGGAAGGTAATTACAAAGGATAGTGCCGATAATGAATCTGTCTCCCCTATTTTCACCTTCAGTGTCGGGTAACTTTAAATTACCCAAAAACATATCACATTTTAAATTTCAAAAACAGAATTTTTGAAAACAGAAAAGCCCGAAAGATGATTGTTCATCTTTCGGGCTTTTATATAAAAACTTTTATTAAAATTCTAAAATTACAAACTCAGAACGTCTGTTCACTGCATGCTTCTCTTCTGGACAATATGTATTATCATCACATTCGTTTAATAACATAGTTTCTCCATATGCTTCTGTAACCAGTTTATCTTCAGCTATACCTTTTGAGACCAAATAAGCTTTTGTTTTATCTACCCTTCTCT